>Ga0123357_10000412_pt1 | contig 40761 bp, 34 predicted proteins | sample TergutEmb28metaG_FD_89873 | JGI IMG/M metagenome (GOLD analysis project Ga0123357, IMG submission 89873) | Embiratermes neotenicus P4 segment gut microbial communities from Petit-Saut dam, French Guiana - Emb289 P4 | ecosystem: Host-associated > Arthropoda: Insects > Digestive system > Gut ...
CGCGTCAAACCCGGCGGCCGCATCTGTATTCGTGAAGGAAAACACATCACCCGGATTACCCGTCCGCGTCGCGACAAACCCTGACAGCGGCGCCACATCCTCACCCAATGCATCATCATGGAACACGATACTGATGGCCGTTGGGATAACCGTGTACACCACCGCAGCCGTACTGTCGGCCGGCGGGCAGGTAGCCAGATTCACCGGTGCCGGTTCGGCCGCCACAGCGGCCGGACTAGCCACGTAACTGGCAACCAAGGGCGAAATCACCAGCGGATACCCCGCATCAACTGTCGTGCAACCTGTGACCAAACCTGTGACGACATCAGTCGTTTTGGACCAAGTGATAGTGTCCGAATGATCAACCGGCGTCGACGCACCGGCACCCGTGTAGTGAATCGTCCGAGTCGACACCACACTCGCCACAACAGACTTGTGCGTCAAATGAACCGTCACCGTCTGCGGACTGAATGTGAACACCGGGACGCCGTCAATACTGTCAAGGTTGTACTTACTTCCGTCAAACCCGGCGGCCGCGTCTGTATTCGTGAAGGAAAACACATCACCCGGATTACCCGTCCGCGTCGCGACAAACCCTGGCAACGGCGCCACATCCTCACCCAATGCATCATCATGGAACACAACTGTGACAGACGTTGGAATGACTGTGTACGCCACCGTTGCCTGCGAGTTCGCTGGAGGGCAGGTAGCCGGGTTCACCGGCGATTGTTCAGCCGCCACATTGGCCGGATCAACCGTGTACCCGGCGATCATCGGAGAATCCACCGCCGGATATCCAGCATCGGGTGTGGTGCAACTTGTGACAGCACCCGTGATGGCATCAGTCGTTTTGGACCAAGTGATAGTGTCCGAATGATCGGCCGGCGTTGACGCACCGGCACCCGTGTAGTGAATCGTCCGAGTCGACACCACACTCGAAGTCAACGACTTATGCTTCAAATGAACCGTGATCGTCTGTGGATCGCTAGTGAAGGTAGTGACGTTTGTGTTCATCGACACGAACGTGTACTTGTCATGGTCAAAACCGTCCTCCGCGTCAGACTGCGCAAAATTGACAGTATCGCCAGGCTGACCCGTCAACACCGAATTGAAACCGGCCAACGGTGCCACATCGGTGCCCGAAACGTCATCGTGGAACACGATGTTGACAGCGGCCGGAGCCGTGAACGTGATCGTTTGACGGGCGACCACCGTGTCTGTGCCGATCAGCTTGTACTCAAGGCAAACGGTCGTGGTTGCACCTGGGCGGGCCGGGTTGGCTGACGCGGTCGCCTGAACGGTGAACGACGCAGGTGTGCCAGACGAGATCGTGGTGTCGACACTAGGCGTGACTGTGGCAGTGACGTCGCTTGAGGCAGTGCCATCGGCATAGGTGATGCTCAAATCTCCGGTGACCGTGATTGGCGAGACGGAACTATTTTGAACGATGACGTCCTGTGTCAACCGATCTAGCAGAGCGTACCAAGCTGGTTCAACTAAGGATGGATCACCAAAGGCTCCTGCAAGATCTACCAAGGGCACGTCCGACTGGTCCAGTCCGGTGTAGTGCTGGTTGATAGGCAACACGGTGACGTGAGCGTTGGCGGCAGCCACGAGTGTCTTCACACCAGCCAGGTCGGCCTTCACGCCATCGACGCACCAATTGGGACAATTTCTCACATGCGAGCCAGCGTCCGTGACAAGGACGATCTCGCGCTGCGACCCTTCGCGCCACGGCGTCTGCGCTGCGACTGTCGCCAGTGCCAAGAGGGAGTCCTCCGGGCCGTCCCCACCATTGAATTTCGTCGCTGAGTTGATAGCCCGTACTACGTCACTTGCCGTGTATGTCGAAGTCAATGGCGTCAATGATGGGTGCCATTCCGACCAAATGCCTGTACTGGTGTCGCCAAAGGCGAACACTCCAAAGGCGAGGTCAGTCCCGCCAGCGTCCGCCAGATTCTTGGTGAACTGCCCAAGCCCGGTATTGACTGCGGCGATCGCGTTACCCATTGACTCGGTCGTGTCGATCACGAAGACAACGTCCGTGATCGAGTTGACCTGCGTCACCGTCATCGCTGTTGTCAGATCAGCGCTACCGCCAGGCTGAGTGATGCTGCCTGTCTGGTCGGGTAGATCAACGCTCAAATGGGGCACAGCAACAATCGGATCCCCAGATGAAGTGTCGACCCGCGGCACTGTATTGCTGGGCGTCGCCACCTTCGCTGCGGCCAGCGGAGCGGCCAATCCCGCAGCCAACAGGACCGCACCGATCAAAGCGGCGAGCCACTTGCGTCCAGTTTTTTTGTGCGCTGAAGCTACTACCATGTTCGTACCCCCCCGGGACGCCCTTTCCGGGTCCCAATCTGGGCGTTCACCGAGCCCCCCGTCAATGGCGGGAGAACTTGGCGTTCGCCGACTTTCCTCTGCTACTTGGCGTTGTCCGTGTCACAAATCTTGTGACGATGTCCAACCCCCCTTGCCACATAGTAAAAATCCGTATACATGGCGGGTCTATCTTACCTGCGTACTTCACGAAAACAACACACAATTAAAGTTTTTTAGACGCATGATCGAGACAGCAACTGCGCCGCGAATGTGGAAGAATCGGGGCATGACGCTTGACAAGGCTGGCAACCTCACTGACCGCGATCTTGAGGGTTTCAACAGCGGCGGCGACACCGAAAGCTGGCGGCGACTGGGCAGCCACGTCGTCACTATGAGCGACGACAAACGAGGCGACGTGTCCGGTACACGGTTCGCGGTTTGGGCACCAAATGCTAACCGCGTGCAGGTGATCTCAGACTTCAACTGGTGGCAAGGTGACGACATGGCTCGCCTCGGGGCCACAGGTGTTTGGGTGCTTTGGGTCGAAGGTGTAGGCGAGGGCACCCGCTACAAGTACAAGATCCAGCACAGCGACGGTACTTGGCAAGAGAAGGCCGACCCGATGGCGCGTCTGGCCGAAACCCCACCGCACAACGCTTCCGTCGTCACGGAAAGCCATTTCACATGGAGCGACGACGAGTGGCTAGCCCGGCGGGCAACATCCGACCCATATCACTCGCAGATGAGCGTTTACGAGGTACATCTGGGCAGCTGGCGCAAAGGATTGACCTATAACGAACTGGCCAAACAGCTACCCGAGTACGTCTCCTGGATGGGCTTCACGCACGTCGAATTCATGCCAGTGGCGGCGCACCCGCTGGTCGAATCGTGGGGCTACCAGGTAACCGGGTACTTTGCACCGGACGCCCGGTGTGGCACACCTGACGAGTTCCGGGCGCTGGTCAACGCACTGCACCAGGCAGGCATCGGCGTCATCGTTGACTGGGTGCCAGGGCACTTCCCCAAGGACGATTGGGCGTTGGGGCGCTTCGACGGCACCGCGCTGTATGAGCACGCCGACCCGCGTCGCGGCGAGCAGCCCGATTGGGGCACCTACATACCCAATTTCGGACGCAACGAAGTAAAGAGTTTCTTCGTCTCCAACGCCTGGTACTGGGTGTCGGAATTCCATATCGATGCACTGCGGGTCGATGCCGTCGCGTCAATGATCTACCTGGACTACTCGCGCGGGCCGGGTGAATGGGTGCCTAACATTTACGGCGGCAACGAGGACCTGGAAGCCATCGATTTTCTGCGCTATAACAACCGACATCTGTACGAACGGGCGCCCGGCGTCATGGTGATCGCCGAAGAATCGACGAGTTTCCCTGGCGTCTCGCACCCCGTCCACGAAGGTGGCCTGGGCTTCGGTTTCAAATGGAACATGGGCTGGATGAACGATTCGCTGCGGTATATCGAATTGGATCCGGTTTACCGTCATTGGCATCATGATTTGATTACCTTCGCAATGGTTTACGCGTATTCGGAAAACTTCATTTTGCCGATCAGCCACGACGAGGTCGTCCACGGCAAAGGCTCGATGATCAGCAAGGTGCCACAAGACGACTGGCGCAAGTTCTCAACGCTGCGGGCCTTCTACGGGTACATGTGGGGCTTTCCTGGCAAGGAATTGCTGTTCATGGGCCAGGAGTTCGCGCAGCGTCCTGAGTGGAACGAGACAGCCAGCTTGGAGTGGTGGGTGGATGGTCTGTGGGGCCATCGCGGCGTGCGCGAGTTGATCCGGCAGATGAATCGGCTGCAGGCCGAAGTACCGGCGTTGCATGAGCTCGACCACGACGGGGCCGGCTTCCGTTGGCTGAATGCCGGCGACACTGGCGCCAACACCTATTCATGGTTGCGCTTCGGACGCGACGGTGATGTTGTGGCATGCATCACCAACTTTTCGCCCAACCCGTACCCAAGTTATGGCCTGCACCTGCCGGCCGGTCACTGGAACGAGATACTAAACACCGACGACGAGGCCTTCGACGGCAATGGGCAATTCTTGAACGGCAGTATCGACGCTCCAGAACACGGCCAGACGCTTATTTGCGTCCCCCCGCTTGGCACTGTCTGGCTGCGCCGTCAGCCAAGCTGACGTCAGCGGAAATCGCGGGACGTGTGGGAGACGCCCACCGGCAGCGGTTCGGCCCCGTCCGCTAACAGATTGGCCACACCCTCAGGTGAGCGTTCCAGCAGGCCACGGATGATCAGGCCCTGCGACTGCCGCAGCACACGGCGGTGGCGCTGCCACATACCCTGTGAACAGACGATATTTATCAAACCAGTCTCGTCCTCCAGGTTGAGGAAGGTGACGCCCGACGCCGTGCGAGGGCGCTGCCGGTGCGTCACTAGCCCCGCTACCAAGACGCGACGGCCCGGCTCGGCGGTCTTCAGCGCGGCACAGGGCAGCACACCTTTAGCGTCCAATTGTGGCCGCAGGTGAGACAGCAAGTGGTCTTCCGTGGAAATACCTGTCGCCCACAGATCGCCGGCTAGAACCTCTAGAGAAGTCGGCTCGTTGAATAAGGGTGCCTGCGTGCTGTTGATCTGAGGCAACGTGTCGGGCTGGTTCCTCGATGCCACACCTGCCAGCCACAGCGCTTGGCGTCGAGCCAAGCCGGTTGACTCGAAAGCATCCGCACCCGCCAAAGCTTCCAGTTGCTCAGTGCTCAGGCCGACGCGACGAGCCAGACTTTCCATGGACGTGTACGGGCCATGCTCACGCTCGGCGACGATGCGCACCGCCAATGGACGACCAATACCCTTGATGCCGGCCAAACCTAAGCGCACCGCGAAACGTCCATCGCGACGATGGTTCATTGACTCGTCAGACGCCGACGCGTCGAACTCGCCGAAGCTCGGTTGGTGCCGCGCCAGACAAGCGTCCATCCCGGTGGTGCTGGTTTGTTGTGGATCGATTGGCTCCAGTACCGCGTCCACCCCTGAATAGGCGATGTCAGGACGCAGCACCGCCACGCCATGACGCCGGGCGTCACCGACCAACGTGGCTGGTGAGTAGAAGCCCATCGGCTGCGCCCGCAGTAAGCCCGTCAGAAACCCAGCCGGATAATGCAGCTTAAGCCAGGCGCTGACGTAGACCAGCAAGGCGAAAGCCAACGAGTGCGATTCTGCGAAACCGAAGTCGGCGAAGGCCTTAATCTGGGCATAGATGCGGTCAGATGCCTCGCCTGACAGCCCATTGCGAGCCATGCCCGCATACAGCTTCTCGCGCAGAGAATCGATTCGTTCAATACCACGTTTCGAGCCCATGGCGCGACGCAACAGGTCGGCGTCCTCACCGGTGCACTCCCCCACGGCCATCGCCATCTGCATCAGTTGCTCTTGGAACACCGGTATGCCCAAGGTACGGGCCAACACCGGTTCAAGTTTCGGGTGGGCGTAGGTGACTGCTTCTTGACCAAGTTTGCGCCGGACGAAGGGGTGGACGGCACCGCCTTGAATCGGGCCGGGACGGATCAAGGCAATTTGGATTGCCAGGTCATAGAACCGTCGCGGCTGCAGGCGCGGCAGAAGGCCCATTTGGGCGCGTGACTCCACTTGGAACACGCCGATTGCATCGGCTCGGCATAGCATGTCATAAACACCCTTTTCCTCTTTTGGAAGTGTGGCCAATTCCCATATTTCGCCGGTCGATTGTTCGATCATGGCAAAACAGTGCTGCAAGGCCGACAAAATACCTAGGCCGAGTAGGTCGAATTTCACCAAACCCATCCAGGCCGCGTCGTCTTTGTCCCACTGGATTACCGTCCGTTTCTCCATCCGGGCATGTTCGATCGGCACTACTTCACCGACCGGTTCGCGCGTCAAAACCATGCCACCAGAATGTATCCCCAAATGACGTGGCGCCTTAAGCAACTGCGTCGATAAATCGAGTACCTCAGGTGGAACCTCATCAAAAGCATCATCCCTAGTGAACCGGGCAAAATCAGCTTGCTGATCCAGGCTGTAACCGAGCGCTTTGGCAACGTCGCGTATGGCGTACTTCGGACGGTATTGGATGACGGTGCAAACCTGAGCAGCACATTCGCGCCCGTATGTTTCGAAAACCCATTGAATGACTTCTTCGCGGCGATCAGAATCGAAATCAACATCGATATCGGGTTCCTCGTCACGCAGGCTTGAAAGGAACCGCTCGAAAGGCAGGTTATATGCAATTGAATCAACCGCCGTTATATTGAGCAAATAGCAAACTGCCGAATTGGCTGCAGAGCCCCGCCCTTGGCAAAGGATTCCCCGACGTCGTGCCTCGGCCACAATCCCCGCGACAATCAGAAAATAACCGGGGAAATCTTTGGCTTCAATCACGGCCAACTCCCGTTCAATGCGAGCCCGGCCAGCGTCGTCCAAATCAGGGTAGCGGACGGGCACACCCGCCCAGACTAGGTGACGCAACCACGACATTGGCGTATGGCCAGCCGGCACGTCGAGTTTCGGCAACGCCGGTTTGACGCGCCGTAATGGGAAGGCCAATTCATCAGCCAGCTTGACGGTGTTGGCGATGGCCCCAGGGTAGCGAGCAAACCGGGCAGCCTGCTCAGCGCCGGAACGCAAGAAGGACGCCCCGGCAGCCGATAGCCAACCATCCAGTTCGTCCAGGCTGCGGTTCGCCCGTATTGCCGCCACCGCCTGGGCCAACCGGTGCTGTGCTGGTGTGGCGTAGTGAACATTGCCTGTGGCGACGACAGGCAACCCGTGCCTGGCCGCAAGGCTCGCCAGCACGTCGTTGCGGGACGAATCGAGTGGCGCCCCGCTATCCGTCAACTCGACGTAAACCCGCCCGAAACGCTCATTCAACCCCGCCAACTGATGCTCCGCCGCAGCCTGGCCACCTTGCTCCAACCCCTGCCGCACCAGCGACTTCCGGCAGCCCGTCAGCACCACCCAATGGCCACCAGCCCGATTAGATAAGTCATCCAAGTCGTAGACGGGACGCCCTTTCTCGCCGCCAGCTAGCTGCGCTGAGGTTATGGCCGCCGCCAGCCGGTGGTAGCCCTCTTCGCCTTGCGCTAAGACGAGCAGATGGGCACCCACCGGGTCAGGCTGCCCGTTTTGTGGCATAGGCAAATCTAGCGATAACTCGGCACCGAAGACCGTCTTCAACCGCATATTCTCGGCGGCTTCGGCGAACCGGACGATGCCGTACAGTCCGTCGTGATCGGTTAGAGCCAAGGCATGCAACCCGAGACGCTCGGCCTCGACGGCCAACTCGACCGGGTTGGACGCCCCATCCAGAAACGAAAACGACGAGTGGGCGTGTAACTCGGCGTACGGCACAGAGGCCTCCGACGCCTGGATCGTCGGCGGAGAGTATGGCTGCCGATGCCGCGAACCGGGGAATTCGACCACTCGACCATCGAGCACTTGCTCCAAGGTGGCCCAAGGCACGGCTGGGTTGTTGAAGCCCATCAGTCGTACCGACCTTCAGCCCACCACGAGCCGCCCTCGTCCAAGAACAACAGCCAGGCCCCTTGAGCATCGTCCACGGCTTGGAAACGGCAGGCACGGCGGTGACGGGTAGGGTCCCAGGTGCGCTCGTCTATCGGCCACGGCCCCGCCCAACCCTCGATTCGACGGCGCCCGTAATCGTCGACCAATACCTGCGGCGACCCCGACAATGTGCCGCGCTCGTCAACCAGCACCGGCCCACCAGATGCGGCCAGCACATTGACGCGTCGGGGCACCGGGAAGACAACGGATGGCAGCGGCGCCGGTAACTGCCCAGGCCAGGGGCGGTCGACGGGCTGTGGCACCGCAGGCTTGTCACCCCAAGGTGTCAGCACCGTCCGTTCGGCCAGCCACCGCCCGCCACCGATAGTGGCGGTGACGACGCCTTCATGCCCCAACATTGACTGCACAAGTGACAATGTGTCGTGTACGCGCTCGTCCGAGGCCGTCCCCAGCAGGCCCGGCTCGTGCCGATAGGCGGCGTCGACCCCCACTGGCTCTAGGCGCACCAGCGACACCGGGGCGGTGATCGTCACTCCGGCGGCTGCCTCCACCTGCCACCGGACGCGATCGACCACGGCCCGCGCATCGAAGGCCTCGGGGTGCAGCCACACCCGCTCGGTCACCTCGTCGCGCTCGGTGACGATGACCACGCCCAGTTCCGTGCAGACAAGGTGATGCTCAAGCAGCCGGTTGATGAACCCGTCAGCCATCTGCCGGATGCTGAACGCGATCTGATCGGTGCGTGCCAGCGGTGGCTCGAAATCGATCTGACTGGCCAACTGCGACGGCGGCACCCGCGGGACGACGGGGGTCTCGTCGCGCCCAGACGCCAGCGAATGTAGATAGACGCCCCGCTCGCCAAACCGATCCCGGACGCTGCGCTGCCCTAGCGCGGCGAAATCACCCAGGCATCGAACGCCCAACTGCGGCAGCAGCCACGACAACTCGTCGTCGGCCAACACGGACACCGGCAGTGGCGCCAAAAACTGTGCCGACCCACCCTCCGGCACCACCAGGATGGGAGCATCTGGGCTGGTTGCATATACCGCCTGCTGCGCCGCGAACACACCGTCGGCCACGCCGACCCGCACGCCTGGCGCCCCATGCGCCGCCAGCCCGTCTATAAATACCCGCGCCGTGGCCTGTTCGCCGCCGTAATAGCGCACCGGCCCGCGCGTCCTGACTGCCATCAACCCCGGACGGATCTGCTGGACACCGGGGGCCAGGTCTTCCAGCGTGGCGATGAAGGGGTCGAATAGGCGCTGCTCGGCTTCTGGCCAATCGGGCAGCCAGACCATCAGACAACGTGGCACCGGTGGCTCTGTCATACCGCCACCTGCCAGAGTTCGTCGGCCGGCTCCGCAACCTGGGTCGATGCGGCTTCCAGTGCGCCGCCCGCCCCTGGTAGCCGAATGCGGACGCTTCTGGCCCGAGACCAGCGTTTGGAGGCTATGTTGAGATTTGCCCCGCGGCCCGCCAAATACCCCCAACCCGTGCCCAGCCCCGTCCAGCTTGTCTCGTCCAGCGTGAGCACAGCTTCAGCCCCCGGCCAGCCGCCCAGCGCGAACAGCACCGACTGATGTTCACGCAACCGGGCCGCCAGCCGGGCGGCGTCAGACTCCCGCACCCGTTCAGGTGGGCGGACTGCCACCACAGGCACCGCGCCGCTCAAAGACGCCACCACCGATAGCCACCGCTGCCCCGGTGTGGGCACCAGTACTAGCCGGTCGAGACGCACGCCCGCCATGGCCGCCGCCTCGACCCCCTGCTCAGGCAACCCGACCACCGCGCACCACGACCCTTCGCGTGACGGTGCAGCGAGCAACGCCGCCAGCAGCGCCATGGAACTCACGTCATAGGCGCAGCCCGGCTTCCAGCCACCGCCCGGCAGCAGCGGCGCCAGCACCGGCGGCGCCGGGCAGACTCGCTCGTCGCGTCGCCCCTCCATCGTGCCCACCTGCTCCCGTAGGCGCGCGATGACCGTCGCTTGAGACGGCGAGGCCAGAGCCAATGACATACCTCAATTATCGAACATACGTTCGAGTAGAGTCAAGAGCATGGCTCTCCGGGACGTCCACACTCTCTAAACCGCCCAAATGGTCTGACCGCACTATTCGCCCTGCGGATCTTGTGATTGCGTCCAATCAAACGCGAATTATCTTGCCAGCCGGGTAGGTCATCCAAGTCGACAACAAAGGCACCCACCGACTCAGACAGTGATCACCTAGAACAGCGCGGTCGTCAGATCGCGGCGAGCCTTGGTCAACGCCGGGTCGCCTGGTGGCAGCAATGAGAACAGTTCGAGCAGACGCACCCGCACTCGTTCGCGTTCGTCGCCGCTGGTACGCCGGACAGCATCAAGCAGACGTGAAAACGCTGCCTCCGGCTGACCTTGCGCCATCTCGATGTCGGCGGCGTCGAACTGGGCGTCCAGGTCGTCGAGGTTGGCACCTGCCTTCACCAACACCGCCGCCGGGTCAAGCTTGCCGACCCGCATCAGCAGGCCGACTTGGGCCTTGCCGGCCGCAGCTTCGATATCGCGCGGATTGGCCGCTAACAGCTTGTCGAACTCGGCTATCGCAGCGTCCAAATCGCCTTTTTCCAGCGCGGCATCAGCGGCGGCGAAACGCGGATCAATGGCCGGGGTGGCATCGGCCTGCGGGCCATCAGCGGCTCCGTCCGCTGATCCCGTCAGACGTCCACCTGGTACCGGCTGGGCCCGCCCCGTCACCCCGTTGGCAATGGCTGTACGTGTCACAGCGTCGAGCATCGCCTTGATATCGGCCTTGTCGCGCGTGCCCTGAAACAGCGGCGCCACCTGACCACCGATGATCGCCAGCACTGTCGGCACCGCCTGCACGCCCAACGCCTGGGCGATGCGCGGGCTGGTGGCGACGTCAACCCGGCCGAGCAACCAACGCCCCTCGGCCTGGTTGGTCAACTCGATCAGCGCGTCGTCCACGGCCTTGGTACCGGGCTGGTTGTTGAGAGTCAGTTCCAGCACGACGGGGTACTGCATCGACTGACTGGCGACGGACTCGAAGGCAGCCTCATCGACATCACGCACATAACTGACGGTTGACGCTGCCGCCGGGGCAAGCTTGGACAGATCGAATTTGTCGTTCATATTTGCCGGACTCATAGGTCTATTGTCTCATGGCGCCCAACATCTAGACTGACTATGTGAACCCTATCGACCGTCTGACCGAAGACCTCGCCAACGCCCAGAAGCAGGACCCTGCCGCCCGTAGCAAGGTCGAAGTGGCACTGCTTTACTCGGGGCTCCACGCCATTTGGGCATATCGCCTGGCCAACTGGCTGTGGGTACGGGACTCGCGCTTCGCGGCCCGCCTGATATCTCAAGCCGCCCGATTCCTGACGGGCGTTGAGATTCACCCCGGTGCCACCATCGGACGGCGGTTCTTCATCGATCACGGCATGGGCGTCGTCATCGGCGAGACGGCCATAATCGGCGACGACGTGCTGATGTACCACCAGGTGACTTTGGGTGGACGGACACTGGGTCGCGGCACCAAGCGCCACCCCACCATCGGTGACCGGGTGCTGATCGGTGCCGGCGCCAAGATCATCGGCGATATCACCGTGGGCGATGACTCCAGGATCGGCGCAAACGCCCTAGTCGTACATGATGTGCCGGCAGGCTCGGTTGTTACCGGCGTGTTAAGCAAGGCGAAACCCGGCGACATAATCGCGTAACACGGTCACGGCTTGGTAAAAGCCATGTAAACAGCCCCAAATCCAGGCAAGTGATATCTTGTCGTCAGGTTAGGCTGTCAGCTAAATCCCCAGCCAGGAAGTGACAAATCCTGAATGGGGGCCGTCAGCTCCGATATGAAAGGTTTCTCCCATGACTGACACTCTTCACCGGCCAATCGCCGATCCAGGTCCTCTGGGCCTGGCCGCTTTCGCAATGACGACATTCGTTCTGTCCGTCTTCAACTCCGGGATCGTCGACAAGTCGGCCACCGCAGTCGTATTCGGCCTGGCGATCTTCTACGGCGGCCTTGGCCAATTGATCGCCGGCGCCTTTGAGTTTGTACGCAACAACACCTTCGGGGCTGTCGCATTCGTCTCGTACGGCGGGTTCTGGCTGGCCTTCTGGTACCTCAACACAAAGACCGACCTGTCGGGCGCTGGGTCACACGCCTCAGCCGGCGTGGCCGTCTTCCTGCTGGCCTGGGCTATTTTCACCGGCTACATGCTGGCGTGCGTAATTCACGTCAACTGGGCACTGACCAGCGTCTTCGCGTTGCTGTTCGTCACGTTCCTGCTGTTGTTCATCAGCGAGGCAAGCGGCTCGGTTGGCATCGGCCACGTTGCCGGCTTCTTCGGCCTGGCGACGGCTGTGGCCGCCTGGTACACATCCTTCGCCGGCGTGTTCAACACGACGTCCAAGAAGATGAAACTGCCGATCGGTGCTCGGCCCTAACGGCTGAACAGCCAAACGTCTTAGTGTGCTGCAGCAGAAATGGGTTTACGGTCGGGCGTTCCGGGCGGGATGCATGGCAAGGCGGAGGAAGAAGCGATAGTGGGCTATCGCGACTGACGACAACGCAGCCAGGCGCCCGATCCGGGACGATCCGAACAGCAAGCCAATTCTGCTGCAGTGCACTATCGGTTGACGGACGGGTGCTATTGTGCCCGTCCGTCAACCATTTCATGTTCATGACGCACCGTCGCCCGCACGTCGTCAAATACCTGACGAACCATATTGGCGTCAATGTCGGCGGTGGCGGCCAACTCTGCGTAACGCTCATCCTGCGCCTGCTCGCGGCTGGCATCCAAGCTCGCCAAACCGCTATTGGCTTTCAATAATCCGACGCGTCGCGTCAACTTGAAACGCCTGCCCAGCAAGCTGATCAGTCGGGCATCGATGTAGTCGATTTGTGCCCTGAGCACGTCGAGGTCGTCGCTCACCGCAACACCATCTCGACGCGCTGGAACTCCTTGGCGTCGGTGTAGCCGGTGCTGGCCAAGGCCCGGCGCAACGCCCCCACCAGGTTCATCGTGCCGTCCGGAATGGTGGACGGGCCCACCAATACCTCCTGCATCGTCCCGACAGTGTTGAAGCGCACCCGGCGGCCGCGCGGTAACGCGTCGTGCCAAGCCTCGGAACCCCAATGCCAACCCTTGCCCGGTGCTTCTGCAGCCCGGGCCAGCGGCGCACCGATCATGGCAGCGTCGGCACCCAGCGCCAAGGCTTTGACGATTGCGCCAGAAGTGCCCATCGAGCCATCGGCAATGACGTGTACATAGCGCCCGCCGGACTCGTCCAGGTAGTCACGTCGGGCCTCAGCAACATCCGCAATAGCCGTCGCCATGGGCACCTCAATGCCCATCACCTGGCGCGTTGTGGACGTCGCCGCACCGCCAAAGCCGACCAGCACACCGGCCGCACCAGTACGCATCAGGTGTAGCGCCGACTGGTATGTGGCGCAACCGCCGACGATCACCGGCACGTCCAGGTCGTAGATGAACTTCTTCAGGTTCAGCGGCTCGACGGTGTCGCTGACGTGTTCGGCCGAGACGACCGTACCCCGGATGACAAAGAAATCGGGATTAGTGGCCACCACGTCAGCCGCGTATTGCTGCGTCATCTGAGGGCTAAGCGACCCTGCCACCGGCACGCCGGCATCGCGTATCTGCTTCATGCGCTCGGCGATCAGTTCTGGCTTGATCGGCTCGGCGTAGACCTGCTGCATGCGTTTGGTTGCCGCCATTTGGTCGTCGATGCCAGCCAACTCGTCCAGCAATGGCGTTGGGTCGTCGTAACGCGTCCACAAGCCTTCCAGGTTGAGAACACCCAAGCCACCGAGCCGTCCGAATTCGATGGCTGTGGCTGGACTCATAACCGAGTCCATAGGGGCAGCGACGAAAGGAAAGTCGAAGCTCATGGCGTCGATCTTCCAGCTCAAGTTCACCTGGTCGGGCCCGCGCGTTCGCCGCGAAGGGACGATCGCCACCTCGTCCAGTGAATAGACCTTGGTGGCCCGCTTGCCCCGTCCGATATCTTCCATGGAGTTCTCCTTGTTCTCCACAAATCTACCGGACGGGGCGCGGTTTAGCCCTCACAACACAGGCACGTTGCGGCGTCGGAACCCGATCAGCCCGACAACCGTCAACACAATCGCAATGGCCAACTCGACCACCACCGGCGTCCACCGCATTGGGTCAAGCGGTATGGCCGGCAGCGCCTGGAACGGCATCAGGTTGAGCACCTTCTGCGGAATGTGGGTAGCGACGCCAATGATCATGACGACGAACATCAGCCCGAACACGATCCACGCCACCAAGACGGACTGGCGCGGCCACCAGCCGAAGCCGAGCACGAAGACCGACATCAGCAAGACGACTGCGGGTAGATAGACAATGGTGGCCCGCACGCAGGCCGACTGCCACGAACCATCGCCACCGGCTTGCACGAACGCATAGCCCATCATCGCGCCGGCAAAGTCCAGCAGGAGGAACGTCACAACGAAGGCGACAGCCAACCGCCTCAGAAGCCAGCCAGTCCGCGACAACGGCCCGGCTAGTTGCGCCTCGGCCAAACCGTTCTCCTCGTTGGACCGGACCGTCGAAACCGACTGGATCCCGAAGGCTGTAATCGCCAGCGCCATGATGCCGGACATCAAAGCGACGGTCCCGCTGACGCCCGCGGCCACCAGCGACCCGCCGAAACCGCTGCTGCCCAGCATGTCGGCCATCTTCTGGACGACACCGCCAAGCAGGTCGCCCATGATCATGACACCGATGAACCAGGCGATGATGCTGGCCCGCTGGGTGCGCAAGGTCAAGCCCACCGAAGTCGTCGTGAACTTGGCGGCGTGGTCGGAACCGGAACGGGCGGCGAACAAGCCGGCGCCCAAGTCACGGCGCTGCTCAAGCACCCAAGCGATGACGATGCAGACCGCCGCCAGCACGATTTGCAGCAGAATCGGCCACACTCGGTTGGCGCCCCACGGGTCGACCTTCTGGCCCCACCCGATGGGGGACGCCCAGATCAGCGCGTTCGAGCTGTTCATGTCACCGAACAATCTGATGACGTAAAAGACGGCGATGATGCCGATACCGATGCCGTTAGCGCCGCCATTGGTTGGCGCCAACTGGTTCGTCAACGCGCCGATGCCGATGCCCATGATCGCCAGGCCGGCGATCGACAGGCCGAACACGTAGGCGCCGGTCGCACCGCCGCCCCAATCGGACCCGGCGATGATCGGCGCCACCACCGGCCCGCAGAGCAGCCCGATGATCAGCGAAGCGACGACGTTGATCCAAACCGTCGCGGCCAAGCGCGAGTGGAGGCCCAACGGGTAAGCCCGCATCAGTTCGGCTCGACCGGCGTCCTCGTCGCCACGCAGGTTTCGGGTCGTCAGGTACAACATGCCGATCATCAACATGAGGCCGCCGAACATCCAATACTTGCTCCAGATAGCGCCGCCAAGCGTTTGGGCGGCAGCGGCGGAAACCGTGCCGATCAGCCAGTTCATAGGCGGCGCGGCGGCGATGTCGGTGAACCCTTGCATCGCCGTTCTGTCGTGACCGAAAAGGCCTAGATAGTAATCCGCAACGAAACCGATCATGCCGACCGTCACAACCGCCCAAATGACCAATCGCAGCCAGTTGCGTTTCCAGGTGAAGGCGCTATAGACACCCAGATTGGCCAAGGTGCCCTTCGGCGAACCTGCCCAACTGGTGGTGGCGGGAACTGCGATCGCGCTCATTTTGTAGCCTCGGCGGGTAGTTCGTCCGAGTACAGGCTCAGGAAAATCTGCTCAAGGCTTGGCGGGTTAGCCGTCAGATTGTCGATTTTCAAAGTTGACATCGCCGACATGACCCGCGGCCAGTCGTCGGACGCCACACTGAAACTGATTTCGTCACCGTCGACCTGAGCCCCTTGTACCCCGGGTATTGACTGGATCGCCACCGGCGTGTTGGTACGCACACTCACCTGAGTGCGTGACAGATGGCGCAACTCTGCCAACGTGCCAGACTCGACCGTCCTTCCCTCGCGGATGATGGTGACAGAGTCAGCCAGCGACTCGACTTCGGCGAAGATGTGGCTGCTCAGCAGTATCGAACGACCCTCGGATTTCATCTCTTTGATGACGGCTTGGAACTCTGCCTCCATGATCGGATCGAGGCCTGACGTCGGCTCGTCCAATAACAGCAATTCCGACGTAGACGCCAAGGCCGCCACCAAGGCAACCTTTTGGCGATTGCCCTTGGAGTATGTGCCAGCCTTTTTCGAAGGGTCGAGTTGGAACCGCTCTATCATTTGGGCGCGACGTTTAGCGTCGAGACCACCAGTCAGGCGTCCGAGAACATCAATAATCTGCCCACCCGTTAGGTTGGGCCAAAGCGCCACATCGCCGGGCACATAGGCCAGGCGCTTGTGTAGAGCCACGGCGTCCGTCCAAGGGTTGCCCCCGAGTAGCGTGGCGTTACCACCGTCAGCCTTGATTAAGCCGAGCAGAATGCGGATGGTGGTGGTCTTGCCAGCCCCGTTCGGGCCGAGGAAACCGGTCACCTGGCCCTGCGGCACGCTCAAATCCAGGCCGTCTAACGCAACTACGGCACCGAAGTGCTTGACGAGGCCTTCAACCTCGATCGCATTATTGGACATTGTTCTCTTTCTTTTGTTGTGTTCCCTTTTGGTGGTCTGTCTGACCGCCATTGGCGGCTCTATAGGCCGTCAAGACTTGGTCGTTGGCGAAAGCCCCGTTCGTCAACACATCGAGCATCGCGTCAAGTAACGCCGGATCGGCGGTGACGCTCTGGAAGAACCCTTGATTGTCGCTCGGCGGGTCGAGGACGAATTGCACCAGCATGAACCCCAGCGTCGAGCCGGCCATGTACCGCAGGTGCATGGCGTCTGTGCATTCGGCGCGCACCATGCCCTGCGCTGCCGCCACGTTGATAACTTCTGCCATTTGGGCAACCAACCGACGGTAGAACTCGCGGGCCGTTTCGCCACCCTCCAGGAAGGCCCGCATCATGTAAGTACTGATCGTCGAGATACGGGCAACCTGTTCAGGGTCGGTGTTGTTGACGAGATCCATACTGCCCGCCGGGTTGGCGATGCCAGCCATTTTGAGTTCCGTGTAGGCGTCTAGCACCCGCTGATCGCATTCTGCTTTGAGCGCTTCCTTTGTGCCGAAGTGATGCGTGATCAAGCCGGGCGACACGCCCGCCACCGTCGCGATAGCCCGCACCGACGCCGCGCCACCCTGATCGGCAAAGACCGCGATGGCCGCATCAAGGATGCGAGCCCGTGCCGTCAAATCTGATACCGGACGACCGGATGCTGTACGCATGACCAAAACACTATACACATGTACAGTGTCTGTCAAGCCCCTACTCGTGAACGGAGTAGTTCGGTGCCTCTACCGTCATCATGATGTCGTGGGGGTGGCTTTCGCGCAGCCCTGCCGCCGTTATGCGGACGAAATGACCATGGGCCTGCAGTTCATCGACCGTACGGGCACCCGAATAGAACATAGACTGGTGTAAACCGCCGACCAGTTGGTAGACCACCTGGCTCAGCGGGCCACGATACGGCACCTGACCCTCGATGCCCTCGGGCACGATTTTGTCGTTGCTGGTGACGTCCGCCTGGAAGTAGCGATCCTTGCTGTAGCTGACGCGCCCGCGCGCCGCCATCGCGCCCATCGAACCCATACCCCGATAGGTCTTGAACTGCTTGCCGTTGATGAAGACGAGCTCACCCGGGCTCTCGTCGCAACCGGCCAATAGCGACCCCAGCATGACAGTCGACGCCCCAGCCACCAAGGCTTTGGCTATGTCGCCCGAGTATTGCAGGCCGCCGTCACCGATCACCGGCACGCCGGCCGGGCGACAGGCCCTGGCCGCCTCCATGATGGCCGTGATCTGAGGCACACCGACACCGGCGACCACACGCGTCGTACAGATGGAGCCCGGCCCAACACCCACTTTGACGCCGTCCACCCCAGCCGCGACGAGCGCCGCCGCCGCCTCGAAAGTTGCGACATTACCACCGATCACATCGACGCCCGCGCAAGCTTTTTCTGCCTTCAGACGGGCGATGATCTCGATCTCGGCTTTCGAATGGCCATGGGCGGTATCAACCACTAGCACGTCCACACCGGCTTCGACCAGTGCCATGGCTCGATCCCAGGCGTCCCCGAAGACACCAACCGCCGCACCGACCCGCAGGCGCCCTTGGTCGTCCTTCGTTGCCAACGGGTACTTGTCGGACTTGACGTAATCCTTCAGTGTGATCAGGCCTTTGAGCCGCCCCTGGGCATCGATCAGCGGCAGCTTCTCGATCTTGTGCTTGGCCAGCAGCGCCAGCGCGTCCTCCGATGAAATGCCGACCTGACCGGTCACCAACGGCATTCGCGTCATCACCTCACCGACCAGACGGGACGAGTCGGACTCGAACCGCATGTCGCGGTTGGTCACAATGCCTAGCAAATGTTGGTCGGCGTCAACCACCGGAACACCTGAAATGCGGTACATGCCGCACAGTTCGTCCACCTGGCCGATGGTGGCATCCGGGCCGATGGTGATCGGCTGCGTCACCATTCCCGACTCGCTGCGCTTGACCTGATCGACCATCTTTGCCTGCTCAGCCACCGGCAGGTTGCGGTGGATGATGCCAAGGCCGCCCTCACGTGCCATCGCAATGGCCATGCGTGTCTCGGTGACGGTGTCCATAGCAGCGCTGACCAGCGGCACCTGCAGATCAATGCGACGGCTGAGTTGCGTACGCGTCGACACCTGCGACGGTATGACGTCAGACTCATGCGGCATCAGCAACACGTCGTCAAAAGTCAGGCCAAGGGGGCAAGTGGTGGTTTCTAGGGTCAGGTCTTCTGTCACGTTTAGCCTTCCGTCCGAGCTTTCTATTCTACCGACTAGACTGTGCGCCATTCCGCAGAAGGGAGCCGAAAATGGCACGCAACCATGAGGTCGTCAGTGCCCAGCCGTTGCTGGACGCGCAGGGAGCCCTGATTGAGCCAGGCTGGTCGCGCCATCAGTTGCAAACCTATGACCGCTCAAAAATCAAGGCGCCCAAGTTCCGCATCAAAGAATGGGACTACTACATCGTCATGGGGCCGGAGTTCGGCGTCGCGCTGACCATTTCGGACGACGGTTACATCGGCCTGCAATCGGCCACACTGCTGGACTTCACCAAGCCGCGTGAGCACACCGCAACAATTCTCACGCCCCTTCCGATGGGCCGGCTGCGCTTGCCCGCCAACTCTGGCCCGAGCGAAACGGTATTTCAGAACAAACGTGTCAACATGCGATTCTTGGTGACCCCTGGTCAGCGACGCTTGACGTGCGAGTTTGCCAATTTTCTTGGCACTAAGCCATTCTCAGCCGACATCACGCTGAGCCAGCCTGAGTCCGAGACGATGGTGATCGCCACACCGTGGGCAGGCAGCCGAACCGCTTTCTACTACAACCAGAAGATCAACTGCATGCCTGCCTCGGGAGTGGCGCGATTCGGCGGCCGCGAGTACGTCTTCGACCCCGACACCTGCTTTGGCACCCTCGACTGGGGACGCGGTGTGTGGACGTACGACAACACCTGGAAGTGGGCGTCCGGCAATGCCGTGATCGACGGGCGCCCCTTTGGCTTCAACTTGGGCTACGGCTTCGGCGACACCAAGGCCGCCACCGAAAACATGCTTTTCTACGATGGACGAGCCCACAAACTGGACGATGTCGAGTTCCACATTCCGGCAGACAGCTACACCAAACCGTGGCAGTTCTCGTCATCGGATGGACGCTTCGAGGCCGACTTCACCCCGATCATCGACCGGGCGGCCAAGATCAACGCTGGCGTCATCATGACCGATCAGCACCAGGTGTTCGGTCGGATGACCGGCCAAGCGATTCTGGACGACGGCACCAAACTGGCAATACGCGATATGCTCTGCTTCGCCGAAGATGTTCACATGAGGTACTGACACGCTCTAGGTAGACTAAGGTCGTGGGTTTTGTCGCACTGGTGGCGTTGGCCGTTGGGCTTTCGATGGACGCCTTTGCACTGGCCATCGGCATCGGTTTGGAAGCCAAGGCGCGGGTAAGAAAACCTCACCCGCGCCTGGCTATACGTCATGGCAGTATTAGCTCGCCTTGTCGTCCTTTTCTTCCTTCTTGGTGACGACCAACGTCTCGGTGGTCAACAGCAGCGAAGCGATCGACGCCGCGTTGGCCAGAGCCGAACGGGTCACCTTGACCGGGTCGATGACGCCCTGGGCAATCAGATCGCCGTACTGGCCCGTCTTGACGTTGTAACCCTCGCCAGCCTTCATCTCGGCAATCTTGGAGACGATAACATAGCCCGGCTCGCCGCCGTTTTCGGCGATCCAACGGGCCGGCTCAACTATGGCCTTGGCCACAATCTGGGCGCCGGCCTTCTCGTCACCTGTCAGCTTCAAAGCGTCCGCCAACACAGAACCGGCATGGACGAGAGCCGCGCCGCCACCGGCCACGATGCCCTCCTCAATGGCCGCCCGGGTAGCCGAGACGGCGTCCTCAATGCGGTGCTTCTTCTCGTTCAGTTCGACCTCGGTGGCCGCGCCGACCTTGATGACGCAGACCCCGCCGGCCAGCTTGGCGACGCGCTCCTGCAGCTTCTCACGGTCCCAATCGGAATCGGTGCGTTCGACCTCAGCGCGCAACTGTGCCACACGATCCTTGACGGCTGTGGCATCGCCGGCGCCGTCAACGATTGTTGTGTTGTCCTTGCCGACAACTACGCGGCGGGCCCTGCCCAGCACCTCCAGCCCGACGCTATCGAGCTTGAGGCCAACCTCGGGTGCAACAACCTGGCTGCCGGTCAGAATGGCGATGTCTTCCAACATGGCCTTACGACGGTCACCAAAGGCTGGCGCCTTGACGGCGACAGAACTGAAGGTGCCACGGATCTTGTTGAGAATCAGCGTCGACAGCGCTTCGCCGTCGACGTCCTCAGCGATAACCACCAGCGAACCGTGGGCGGCGATGACCTTCTCAAGCAGCGGCAGCAGGTCGTTCATGGACGAGATCTTGCCGGAGTTGACCAGGATGTAGGGGTCCTCAAAGACGGCTTCCATGCGGTCGGCGTCGGTGATGAAATGCGGGCTGATGTAGCCCTTGTCGAACTGCATACCCTCGGTGAACTCGAGCTCGGTGCCGAAGGTGTTGGATTCCTCGACCGTGATTACGCCGTCCTTGCCCACCTTGTCGAAGGCGTCAGCGATAATCTCGCCGATCTCTTCGTCGCGCGAACTGATAGTAGCGACGTTGGCCATGTCAGCCTTTGTCTTTACAGGCTTGGCGGCTTTGGCCAGGTCGGTGACGATGGCCTCGACGGCCTTATCAATACCGCGCTTGAGACCCACCGGGTTGGCGCCGGCGGCAACAGCCCGTAAACCCTCATGCACCAGTGCCTGGGCCAGTACCGTTGCAGTTGTGGTTCCATCGCCAGCCACATCGTTCGTCTTCGTGGCAACTTCCTTGGCCAGCTGGGCGCCCAAGTTCTCGTAGGGGTCTTCCAACTCGACCTCTTTGGCGACGGTCACGCCGTCGTTTGTGATGGTCGGTGCGCCCCACTTCTTGTCGAGCACGACGTAGCGGCCCTTGGGGCCTAGCGTCACCTTGACGGTGTTGGCGAGGATGTCGACGCCACGCTCAAGGGAGCGGCGTGCCGTCTCGTCGAATTGCAGTTCCTTAGCCATATTGGACGCTTCTCACTTCTCCACTACAGCCAGCACGTCGCGGGCGTTGAGCAGCAGGTAGTCCTCGCCTGAGTACTTGACCTCGGTGCCGCCGTACTTGGAGTAGATGACGACGTCGCCCGTCTTGATGTCCATCGGCACACGCACGCCCTTGTCGTCAACCCGGCCCGGGCCGACGGCCAGAACCTTGCCCTCTTGCGGCTTTTCCTTGGCGGTTTCGGGGATGACAAGGCCCGACGCCGTAGTGGTCTCTGCTTCCAATGGCTGTACGAGGATACGATCCTCGAGCGGCTTGATCGTGACTGCCACGACAAACCCCTTTCTGTCTCATTGCGGGAAAGCCCCGACAAGTTCTGGCACTCTGGCACCCAGAGCGCTAACGAAAAATCTACACCGGTCTTAGCACTCAAGCAACCCGAGTGCCAGCGAGTCGCCGAGACTGAACACGCCGTTTCGGAGCCACCTCAACCCAGTTCACAGTTGCCCCACAAGCCAATACTCTCGGTTCTGGCCCACATTCCGGTATACTGAAAATCTATGCCTGACATGAATGACGGAGAACGCCAGGCCGATCTTGATTGGCTATACGGCACCAACGCGCGTCCGACCCCGCCGCCACCGGTAGTGGCCCCGCGTCGCGTGGCACCCGAGCCCCCCGCCGCACCCATTGGTGAATCGGCGACTTCTGCTGCGCCAGCCCAGCACGGCGCAACGCAAGCCGACTTCGATTGGCTCTACAAGGGCGACAGCGCTGCGGAACCCATCGCGCCGATCGCTAGGCCAATCCCGCCACCCACCGCGCCGATCGCTTGGCCCCTTGTGCCAGCCACCGCTCCGGCAGAGGTTGACGACTACGCCTACGACTATGACGAGTCGGACGATACCGATTATTACGACGATGACGAGACGCCCGCGCCAACTAAGCCCACGGGCGCCAAACAGAAGGGACCTGAATCTACGCGGCACAAAGTCGCCAGGCGAACACTTACCGTTTTGCTGGTGATTTTGGCACTGCTCGTGTCGGTTGCCGGATATTACGTCTGGCGTGTTACTGACACCATGTGCGCCGTTACAAGCGGCGAAAGGTGCAACGTCGGAAGCGTCATTTCGGTGATCGGCAATGGTCTGGGCGGCAATAGCCAGAATCTGGTGCCACTCAAAACTGACGCCAATGGACGCACAAACGTGCTTCTGATGGGCACCAGCGACGACCGTACCGACACGGGTGGTGGCGACTGGCTGACCGACTCAATCATCATCGTTTCAATCAGTCAAACCGACAAAAACGTCTTTATGATTTCGATCCCCCGTGACCTTTGGGTCAAGTATCCGACGAAGTCGTGCCTAGTCGGCTACCAAGGCAAGGTCAACGCTACGTTTACCTGCAACGGCGCCAGCGACAAAGCCACCACCAATCAGCTTCGAGCGGCCCTGATAGCAACGATACCGACGTTCGAACAGATCACAGGCTTAACAATCCAGTATGCTGCCGATCTCAACTACGCGGTGCTGGAATCGTTGACTAACGCTGTGGGCGGTGGCATCATCGTCAATCTTTACCCCAGCAGCTCGAAGGGAATCTACGACGTCAACACCGGTCTGAAGCTGGCGCCGAACACCCACGATTGCCCTGGCCTAGGTGTTGACCCGATGGTGTGCGGAATCGCCACCGACAAGGTCATGGCCCTGGCTCGGGCTCGTGCCAGCGACGGCGGCTACGGCTTGGACGGCGGTAACTTCAGCCGCGAACAGAACCAGCAGGCCATCATCGTCGGCCTGCTGAACAAAGCGAAAGACAACGGCATATTAACCAACCTTGCAGGTGTCGACACAGCCCTCCAAGGCTTCGGTGACAACTTGCGCAGCACCCTCCCCGCCGACGAGGTGCCCACAGTGGTGGCGCTTGCCCAAGAGATACCGCCTACCAGCTTCAAGTCGCTAGACTTCGTCAACGCAACGCCAGCCTTGCTGGTGACCGCCGACATGGGTGGTCAGAGCGCCTTGGTACCTGCCGCCGGCTTGTTTAATTACACGGCGATCCAAAAATGGATCGCCAAACAAATGTCGGCCGACCCGGCAGTCTTAGAGGGCGCCACCATCGACGTGCTAAACGCCTCCGGCACAACCGGCAAAGCCACTACCGCCGCCAACGCCCTCCAGAATCTCGGTTTCACCATTGGCAAGGTCACCACCTACAGCATTAAGGTGACCGGCACGCAGGTCTACGATCTGACGAACAAGAACCCCCAGACTTCCGCGGCGCTGGCCAAGCAATATGGGGTCTCGGTAACCACCGGCCCACCATCTGGTTACACGGCAAGCTCCGGGACTGACTTCGTCGTCATTATTGGCACTTGACCACGACTTGCGTTACCGGCAAACCGGAGTCAGCACCAAAGCTTAGGCCTGAAGGCTGGTGCCCAGCGGTGATTACCGCTACCCCCAGCACGGCAATCATCGCACCATTATCGGTGCATAGCCCCGGCCGGGGCCGCCGCAACGTCAGATTGCCCGCTTGACAGCGTTCTTCCAGCAGGCCTCGCAGGCGCGAGTTAGCCGCTACTCCCCCACCCAGAATCACCTCTGTAACACCGAAATGCTCGGCGGCGTCCACCGTCTTGGCTGTCAGAACATCGGCCACAGCCTCCTGGAATGACGCGCAGACATCGGCAACGGGAATGTCCTTACCTTCCATCTCACGCTGCTCGACCCATCGGGCCACCGCCGTCTTCAGACCCGAGAATGAGAAGTCGAAGCGGTGCCGCTCCATGTCTCGCTGAGACGTCAAGCCGCGAGGAAAGCGGATCGCTGACGGGTTGCCTTCGGACGCCATCTTGTCGATGACGGGGCCGCCCGGGTAACCGAGTCCCAGCAGGCGTGCCACCTTGTCGTAGGCCTCACCAGCCGCATCGTCGATGGTTGAGCCGAGTTCTTCAATATCACCGGCAATATCACCCACCCGCAGTAACGATGTGTGCCCACCCGACACCAGCAGACCCAGGCTGGGTTGTGCGAGCGCGCCATGTTCAAGCATGTCGACGCCGACGTGGCCGACTAGGTGGTTCAATCCATACAGCGGCTTGTTCCAGGCCAATGCGAGCGCCTTGGCGGCTGCTATTCCGACAACCAGCGACCCCATTAGACCGGGCCCGGCCGTCACGGCAATGGCGTCCAGTTCGGTTGGCGATATTTCAGCTTTGCTCAGCGCACGTTGCAGCGTCGGGACGATGGCCTCAAGGTGGGCGCGCGACGCCACCTCAGGCACGACACCGCCGAACCGGGCATGCAGCTCGACCGACGACGCTACCTCGTTGGCCAGCAGTTGCGTGCCACGCACGATTCCGATGCTTGTCTCATCACAACTCGACTCGATGCCGAGTACCAGTGGTTCACTCATGGTTGCCTCCCAGCGGTGTGACTCATAGGTCGCGCCACTAGCTCGCATCGCATGACGACGGCGTCCAAGCCCGGCCCATAGTAGTTGGTGCGCTCATATAGTGGCACGAAACCGACGTCGGTGTAGAGCGCCCGCGCAGTGTTGCCCGCTCGCACCTCCAGCAGCATTTCGGTGGCGCCGAGGCCGGCCGCCCATTCGAATCCTCGAACCAGCAGCAGCGTCGCCAAGCCCAGGCCGCGGCAGTCCGGCGACGTCATCACCCGATACAACTCTGACGTATCCGCCGCCGCATGGAAACAAGCCGCGGAAACGAGGCGATCGAAGGCTTGGCAGCCGTCGTCGCTGCAAACAGTGTCAGGGGCCGTTGCCAACAGGACAACGCGACCACTGCCGTCGAGCTCGTCAAGCCAGGCTTGACGGCCCCACTGGTCGACATCGAAGCACTGTGCCTCAAGGCTCATCAGCGCGTCCAGATCAGACGAGCCACCCACGCGAATGTTCACCGCAGGTCCTGCCTGCCAGGCAGACGCAACCGCCCGCTGACCAGTGTCGACTTACGGGTGCTGGCGACATCGGCATCAGGTTGCCGCAAATATAACGGCTCCAAGCCAACATCGGGCAGCATATCCAGATTGGCAGCCAGCCAGCCAGCATCGATATCAACGGGTTCACCGCCACGAGCCAGCTCTGGATAGACGGCCACACCGGGCCCGAACGCAGGTAGTTCGGGCAAGCTGGACGGAGCGCCGACGGACGGCCCCGCGACCCGCAGACCCGACGCGTCGTACCGCCCCCAATAGACCTCGTGACGCCGGGCATCGGCCACAACCAGGAATGGGCTGCTCTGGTGTAGCGCGTAACCGGCTATCACATCTAGTCCACACACTCCGGTGACAGGCACCCCCAAAGCCTCGCCCAGCACTCGAGCCGTCGCTATGCCGACCCGCAGACCCGTGAACGGCCCAGGCCCCACACCAACGCCAATACGCGCGACCTGGTCGAATCTGACACCAGCCTCGTCTAGGACGGCCTGGATCGTGGGCGTCAGGAGTTCAGCGTGGCTGCGAGTATCACCCGTCAGCCGGCTCACCAGCACACGCTCGCCGTCTGCCAGCCCAATCGCCACGCGCGTCGACGTGTCGATGCCAAGTACTAGGTCAGTCACTTAAGGCCTCCTCACGCCAGCGCCGCCCGACGGGCATCAGATAGACGCGACGAGTTTCGTCGGACGCCCGCTCTATGTGGATCTCGAGCCGCTCGTCGCTCAAACCTTCGGCCAAGCCGGCACCCCACTCGATGTACACCACCGAGTCAGCCAGGTTGGCATCGACGTCGATATCCTCCAGTTCAGCCGCGCTAGCCAACCGATAGGCATCAACGTGGACGAGGCCAGGGCCGGCGGTGGACTTGTGCATGCGAGCTAGCACAAAAGTCGGCGAAATCACCGGCCCGGCCACCCCCAACCCGTCGCCGATGCCCTGGGCCAGCACCGTCTTGCCCGCACCCAGATCACCAGACGCAATCACCAGATCACCAGCCCGCATGTGTTGGGCCAGCGATCGGCCGAGCGCTCTCATGTCGTCAGGCGTTGGCACGTCGATGGGTATTGGCAAACTGGCCGACATGATAAAACCATGCGGCACATCGTGGTCAATCAAGAACCCGTGCGCCCGCCACCAGTCAACGATTTGCGGCAACTCCATGCGTGCCAGCAGCCGCGCCCGTCGTACCCCCGAATCAGCCAACCCCCGCAAAGTGCTTCGCACCATAGCGTCGGCCACGCCGAGATGACGGAATTTCGGCAGCACGCCGACCCGTCGCAAAGTTGCGATAGTCTGACCGCCCGCTGCCTCGTCCAGACGCACCAACAACGACCCCGCAATTTGGCCATCCACCTCACTGACGACACCAAAACCCGGACCGGCCAGCGCAGTGGCAACGTCATCCAAGGTATCCGACAGCGCCTCTGCCGGCGGGTCAAGCGGTTGACGGGCGGCGAACGCTTGGAGTGTCACTTCGTGTATCGCAGAAACGTCGTCCGGACAGGCCAAACGAACGACAATTTGCGAAGTGGTCACCCGACAAGTTTACCGACGTCATGTGGTGACGCTCGCATCGGTAGAGTGGACAGCATGAAAAGCACTGACGCTTTTGCGGACGGGCCTCGCCCCGCTCTGCGAACCAAAATCGAGGCTTGGGCCGACCAAGACCCGGACTGGGACACCAAGGCTCAACTGCAGCGCCTGCTGACGGCTGCTGATGGCGGTGACAAGGCCGCCCTGGCCGAGTTGCGAGACTGCTTTTCTGGGCCGCTGACCTTCGGGACGGCGGGGCTTCGCGCTGCGCTGGGTCCTGGCCCGGCCCGCATGAACCGAGTCGTCGTGACGCAGGCTGCCGCTGGTTTCGCAGACTGGCTGCTTTCGACTGGCGGTGTCAAACCGGGCTCATCGGTCCTGATCGGTTACGACGCCCGCCACAAATCAGCCGATTTTGCCCGCGATACTGCTGAGGTGATGGCCGCGTCAGGGCTTAGGCCATTGTTGACGCCCGAGGCTACGCCCACTCCCGTGGTCGCCTTTGGCGTCGTTCACCTCGGTTGCGCTGCCGGCGTGCAGGTGACGGCCAGCCATAACCCCGCCCAGGACAACGGCTACAAGGTGTACCTGGGTGATGGTTCGCAGATCGTCGCGCCCATCGACACCCAGATCGCAGCCAAAATCACCAAACGGGCCGCCCAGCCGTTGGCAAACATTGACCGTTCCAAAGACTACGAGACGCTTGGCGGCGAACTCCTGGCTGCCTATATCGCCCGCGTGGCCGGGGTGATCGCGTCGACACCTACCCGTGACGTTACTTGGGCCTACACAGCCATGCACGGGGTGGGCGCCAAGGCCGTCCACCAGGTGATAGATGCTGCGGGTTTCCCAGCGCCGCTGATAGTCGAGAAACAGGTCAACCCCGACCCTGACTTCCCAACCGTCCCCTTCCCCAACCCAGAAGAGCCCGGCGCGATGGACCTCGTCATCTCGCTGGCACAGTCGCGGGGCGCCGATATCGCCATCGCCACCGACCCAGACGCTGACCGCTGCGCTGCCGCCGCACCAATCGGCGGGGCCTGGCGACGCCTGACGGGTGACGAACTGGGCGTCCTTCTGGGTGATTACACCTTACGACGCGGTGTGCCCGGAACCTTCGCCGCGTCAGTTGTCTCGTCCACCCTGTTAAGAACCATGGCCCACGCCGCCCACCGTCACTTCGTCACCACGTTGACCGGATTCAAATGGATTGGACGGGTGCCACACTTGGCCTTTGGCTACGAAGAAGCCATCGGATACTGCTGTGACCCCGTCGCCGTCCGTGACAAAGACGGCATCTCAGCCACCGCGCTTCTGCTCAGGCTGACGGCCGAACTCAAGGCACAAGGCCTGACCATCGCCGACCGCCTGGCCGAGATCGACAAGGCCTTCGGCGTGCACGCCACAGCGCAGCACTCGGTCCGCGTCGCCAAACTAACCCAGATCACCGACATGATGAAGCGCTTGCGTGACGCCCCACCGTCGCATTTGGCAGGCGAAGCCGTCCAGGTCGTCGATTTGCTGGAAGGCGGCAAGTTGCCGCCCACCGACGCAGTGATGTTGTCGGGAAAGACCGTGCGAGCCGTCGTGCGTCCCAGCGGCACCGAGCCCAAGCTCAAGTGCTACCTGGAAGCCCGTCGCCCCGCCGAAGAGGCCAACCGAAATCTCGTCGCCTCGCGTGCCGTCGCAGCCCAGACACTGACGCATTTGTGGGACGAGATCGCCACCGTGTTGGGGGCTCCCCAGTAACGAAAACGCCCACCCGAATCGGGTGGGCGCATCCGAATAACGCTTAGCGCTTTGCGCAAAGCGACTTTAGCGCTTTGAATACTGCGGAGCCTTGCGGGCCTTCTTCAAGCCAGCCTTCTTGCGCTCCTTGGCGCGGGCATCGCGGGTCAACAGCCCGGCCTTCTTGAGCGCCGGGCGTGAAGCCTCGGTGTCGATCTCGTTGAGGGCCCGGGCGATGCCCAAGCGAAGCGCGCCGGCCTGGCCCGTCACGCCACCACCAGTGATGCGGGCGATGACGTCATAAGAACCCACCACGTCGGCTGTCACCAACGGCTCGTTGACGGTCTGCTGATGCAACTTGTTGGGGAAGTAGTCCTCAAGCGCGCGGCCATTGACCGTGCATTTGCCAGTGCCCGGCACCAGGCGGACGCGGGCGATGGCTTCCTTGCGACGGCCTGTGCCGCCACCGGGGCCGATCACGGCCGGACGCGTCGGAGCCACCTTGGGGGCAGCATTCGTGCCGTCGGCGCGATACGCGATCTCGCGGTCGGCTTCATCAATGAAAGGCTCAACCTCAGCAGCCTCGATATCCTCGGTCTGCTCGTCCAAAACTTCTTCAGTCACTTCGGTCACTGCGCCACCTGGGTTATCTCGTAGGGCTGTGGTTTCTGGGCGGTGTGCGGATGCTCGGGTCCGGCGTACACCTTCAGTTTGCCGATCTGCTGACGGGCCAACTTGTTCTTCGGCATCATGCCCCAGACGGCCTTCTCAACGGCCTTGCGGGGGTCCTTGGCAATCAAATCGCCGATCGACGTCACCTTGAGACCGCCCGGCTGGCCGGAATGGGAATAGCGCAGCGATGTTTTGGCCTTGTTGCCCGTCACTGCCACCTTTGCGGCATTGATGATGACGACGAAATCGCCGGTGTCGACATGGGCGGCGAATGTCGGCTTGTGCTTGCCGCGCAACAGATTGGCGGCGGTCACGGCAAGGCGACCGAGCACGACATCAGTCGCGTCGATCACCAACCAGCGACGCTCAACTTCGCCTGGTTTTGGGCTGTAGGTAGGCACCTGGCAACCATCTTCCACTAGTGCTTATTTTCGTAATGCTGCCTACACCGAAGGTAACCGCCGGGGCGGCACGCTGACGCGCGGGCAACAGCGTCCAACATTACCCGGCGACCCCACCTCCGGTCAAACGCAAGACGATGCAATCTATGCGTTAGAGTTGTGCCATGAGTCCTAAGTCTAATGCCGCGACCCTCGAGGTCAGCGGTCCGAAAGATCTGCGCAACGTCGTGCTCGTCGGCTCAGCCGGCTCTGGCAAGACCACCCTTTTCGAAAACCTGCTGAAGGCACGGATTGGTGGCTACCGGGGCGACAAGGACGACCCGGAAAGGGCCGCCGCACTGGCGCTGGCAACTATCCCGGGCAACGATTGCATCATCAACCTGCTGGATGCCCCCGGACATCCTGATTTCGTCGGCGAACTACGGGCTGGCCTGCGCGCCGCCGACGCGGCAATTTTCGTCATCTCGGCCGCTGACGGCATCGACCCCACAACGCAGGTGTTGTGGAACGAGTGCAAGCGGGTCGGCCTACCGCGAGCTGTTGTCGTCACCAAACTGGATGCCGAGCATTCGGACTTCGACGGCGCGGTCGCCGCCGTCCGGACGTCGTTCGGTGAAGGTGTGCACCCCGCCTACATTCCGATGAAGGACGCCAAGGGCGAGATCATCGGCAACCTGTCGCTGTTGACACGCCGTGCCCATGACCACTCGTCCGGTAGCCGGGTGGCCCGAGCGGCCACGGCCGACGAGGCAGCGCTGATCGACCAATTCCGCTCTGACTATGTCGAATCGATCATCACCGAGAGCGAAGACGACGACCTGCTGGAGCGCTACTTCGACGGCGCCGATCTGGGCGCCGACGAGATCGTCGACGATTTGATGAAGGCCATGTACCACGGCCAGTTTTTCCCCGTCATCCCGGTATTGACATCGGGGGTCGGCATCGAGGAGTTGATCGGCGTCATCTCGCGGGGCTTCCCGACACCGCTGCGGCGGGCGCTGCCGTACGTCGTCGACCTCAAGGGTGATCCGGTCGAGATCGGCGAGATCAGCGAGGCTGGCCCGCTGTTGGGCGAGGTCATCCGGACGACGTCGGACCCCTTCGCTGGTCGATTGTCGATGGTGCGCCTATTCTCTGGCACGCTGAAAGCCGACGCCACTGTGCAGATCGCCGGACAGCGGGCGCTGTTCTCAATGCCCGTCAGTGATGCTAAGCCTGACCATGCTGAAAATGAAAAAGCCGGCGGCCTGACCGCCCCCAATGGCACCGATCTGGCGCCCAAGGCTAAGGCCGTGGCCGGCGAGATCGTCTACATCGCCAAGCTCAGCAAGGCTGAGACCGCCGACACAATCAGCGCACCCGAGAAGCCGCTAGTTGTCGAGCCTTGGGCGACGCCAACCCCTCTGCTGCCGATGGCGCTGCATGCCGTCAGCCGCAATGATGAAGACAAACTCGCTACTGCTTTGGGGCGCCTCGTGGTTGAGGATTCGGCCGTGCAGGTGTTGCGGGCCGAGGGCACCGACCAGTTGCTGATCTGGACGATGGGCCAGGCCCACAATGACTTGTTGATGGCACGGCTTAAGGACCGCTACGGCGTCAACGTCGAGCAGGCCCCAATTCAGGTCGCACTACGTGAAACATTCATTGCGCCGAGTGAGGCTCAAGGTCGTCACGTCAAGCAATCCGGTGGGCACGGCCAGTACGGGGTGTGCCACATCCGCGTCGAGCCGCTGGAGCGCGGCGCTGGGTTCGAGTTCGTCGACCAGGTGGTCGGCGGCTCGGTGCCGCGCCAGTTCATTCCGTCGGTCGAGAAGGGTGTGCGGGCGCAGTTGGAGAAAGGCACCCTGTCGGGCTATCCGATGGTGGATGTGCGCGTCATCCTTGACGATGGCAAGTCGCACCCGGTGGACAGCTCGGATATGGCTTTCCAGTCGGCTGGCTCGCTGGCGCTCAAAGAGGCCGCCAAGGCCGACAAGATCGCGCTTCTTGAACCGCTCGACCTGGTCGCTGTGACGGTGCAGGATGCCTACCTCGGTAACGTCATGACCGACCTATCGAACCGGCGCGGCCAGGTGGCCGGCACTGATCCCGGCGAGGACGGCACAACCACTGTGCGAGCGCTGGTGCCCCAATCGGAACTGTCGCGTTATGCCATCGATTTGCGTGGGCTGGCCCAGGGCACAGGCACCTTTAGCCGCACTTTCCATGGCTACGAGATCATGCCTCCGGCTGCCGCCCAAGAAGTCATCAAGGCTGCCCAGGCCAAACAAGGCTAGGTCCACCTTTGGGTGAGGTCAGCAAACTGCCGATGCGGCCCGTCACGTCGTATGTGCGACGCAGCCCGCGCATGAACGACTCGCAAAAGGCGGCATGGCAGCGATTGAGCGCGCAGTATTTGGTTGGCGAACTGGACCGCCAGGCCATGGCCAGTCTGTTCGTCTCTCAAGCCCCGCTTGACCTCGTTGAGCTGTTCGGACGCGACGCGCCCTTGCTGGTGGAGGTGGGCGCCGGGTCGGGCGAAAATCTAGCCGTCGAAGCCACAGCACGGCCCGACTGGAATCTTCTGGGCTTCGAGGTGTACGACAAAGTGTTGGGGTCGACGATGTCGCGGCTGGACCGGGCCGGTGTAGCCAATGTCCGCCTGATCCATGGCGACGCCGTCACCGGGTTCGACTATTTGATGCAGCCACAGTCCATCAGCGAGCTACAAACCTACTTCCCCGACCCTTGGCACAAGGCCCGCCACGTCAAGCGCCGGTTGGTCAATCCCGGCTTCGTGACGCTGGCGGCATCGCGTCTAGTACCCGGCGGCCTGTGGCGTTTGGCGACCGATTGGGACGACTATGCCGAGCACATCGCCGCCGTGTTCGACGTCAGCCAGTTGTTTGAGGATGTCACAGCCGAGCAAGCAGGCTCCGGGCGGCGTCCCGTTACCAAATTCGAGGCCCGGGCCAAGGCGGCCGGTCGCGACATAACTGAGTTCGTCTTCCGCCGCAAGGAGACACTGTGACTCGCTACCGACTCGACATCGCCTATGACGGCACCAACTTCCACGGCTGGGCCGTGCAACCAGGCCTTCGCACCGTCCAAGGGGTCCTACAAGACGCCATCGGGACGGCGCTGGCGACATTGGGGCAATCACCCGAGTCAGCCATCACGGTGGCCGGACGCACCGACGCAGGCGTGCACGCCCGTGGTCAGGTGGCACATCTCGACGCCGACCTGCCAGTCGAGCGCCTGGGCGCCGTGGCGAGGCTGGTCAGGCAAAAACTGCCCGACGACATCCAGTTGCTGGCGAGCCAGATCGCCCCGCCGGGCTTTGACGCGCGATTCTCAGCGACCGGGCGCACCTACTGTTACCGCTTGTGGGACTTCAATTCCGTGATATTCCCACCGATGCAAAGCGCCGTTACCACCGTCCCCGAGCATCTGGATATCGGCGGTATGACGCAAGCCGCGTCCACCCTTGTCGGACTGCATGACTTTGCACCTTTCTGTCGCGCCCATGAGGCAGCCAAAGCTGCCCGTGGTGCCACAACGATTCGTCATTTGCGTCGCTTCGAGGTCGTCCGCGCCACCGACCCGTCCCGAACCATCGAGTGCTGGCTGGAAGCCGATGCCTTCTGTCAGTCGATGGTGCGCTCGCTGGTCGGAGCGGTGGTTGCCGTTGGCTCAGGGCGTCGCGACCTGGCTTGGCTAGCGGGCATCGCCGCCGGGCAAACTCGCGCGGGCGATGTCACGGTATTACCACCCGATGGGTTGACACTAGAGGCCGTCACCTACCCACCCAACGACCAACTGGCCGCTCGCGCCACCGAAGCCCGCAACACCCGTTCGTTGGATGACGCAGCATGAGCCACTACTTCGAGACGCCGACCGGCGAAGCGAACCATCGCGAATTTGGCGCGACTATTTTCGGACGCAGCTTCACCTTCGCCTCTGCTGATGGCGTGTTTTCCGGCTCTCACCTCGACCTCGGGACGGCTGTGCTGCTGCGCAGCGTCGACCCACCAGTGGCGACGCCAGCCTGCCCAAACCCCCGCCTGCTCGACCTGGGTTGTGGCATCGGGCCGATTGCCGTCGGGTTGGCTGCTGCCTGCCCACAGGCTTTCGTCACTGCAATTGACGTCAACGACCGGGCGCTTGAGCTGACCCGTCTGAATGCCGCCCGCGCCGGCGTGGATGTGCAGGTTGGTCGGCCAGAAGACGTCGCCCCGGATGTCCAGTTCGACGAGATCTGGTCGAACCCGCCAATCCGCATCGGGAAACCGGCCTTGCATGATCTGCTGACCACCTGGTTGGGCCGGCTCGCCCCGGGTGGACGGGCGTACCTGGTGGTGGGACGCAACCTCGGCGCTGACTCGCTACAGGCCTGGCTTTCAGACGGTGGCTGGTCGGCCGCGCGTCTAGCATCGGCCAAGGGTTTCCGCGTGTTGGCGGTCGAGGCCGCCCAGCCATGCTAATGTCATAGGGCCGATAGCCGGGGAATCTGGTGTGAAACCAGAGCTGACCCGCAACCGTGAGGCGAATAGCCAAGCCGGGATACCGACTACCAGCATTTCTAACCATTTATCTCGTCGAGGTCTGCGAGAAAGGAATATCATGCCTCATAGTCTTCACTTCCATCGCCTCATTGCCGGGTTTGCCCTAGCCGCAATTGCCGTCGTCTCGCCAGCGCTAATGGCCAACACCGCCAGCGCCGCCCCCGCTGACCTGGATGCCTGCGCGCAGCAAGGCGGTGTCTATGTCGTCGTCACCCAGGACGGTCCGACAATGGGGGTTTGTGTGTCAAACCCCAGTACCGGAACGGATGCCCTGAAGGCCGCCGGCGTCACCATTACACGCGACGCTACGGGCATGATCTGCGCACTGAACAACTACCCCAACCCATGCCCGGCCACCTTTGACGGCAAATACTGGCAGTACTACCAAGCGTCGGCGGCCGACGCCGAGGCCGGCAATTGGGCGTATGCCACCACCGGGTCGGACGATACCCACCCACAGTCCGGGTGGGTCGAAGGCTGGTGCTACGGGGCCCAGTGCGCGCCGGTTCTGCCTGCTGACGCAGCCACACCGCCGACATCTTCCGAAACGCCTACCCCCGCAGCCACTGCGAACGGACCAGGTGCGACTATCGCTGTGGCCGCCATCATCATCGTCATTCTCGTGTTTGGAGCTATCGTCCTGGTGCGCCAGCGACGACGGTAGTATGGGCACATGAACGCCACTGCCCCTCTATTTGGTCGTCTGATCACCGCGATGGTGACGCCTTTCGGCGCCGACGGCAAGCTCGACCTGGAGGTCGCGCGCCGACTGGCGGCCTATCTGGTCGACGAGCAACACAACGACGCCCTAGTCATCAACGGCACCACCGGTGAGGCCCCCACCACGTCGGATGACGAGAAGGCTGCCATCGTCAAGGCTGTCGTGGAGGAGGTTGGCGACCGGGCCAAGGTCATCGCCGGGGTGGGCACGCCCGACACTGCCCACTCGGTGGAACTGGCGCATCAAGCCGCCGATGCTGGTGCCGCAGGGCTGCTGATCGTCACGCCGTACTATTCGCTGCCTCCCCAGGACGCGATTGAGGCCCATATGGCCACCGTTGCGTCGGCGACCGATTTGCCCTGCCTGCTCTACGACATTCCGCACCGCACCGGGCGCCCCATTGAGACGGAGACGCTGCTGCACCTGGGTGCCCACCCCAATATCGTCGGAGTGAAGGACGCCAAGAAGGATCTGGCAGCTTCGGCGCGAGTCATCGCCGAGACCGGCATGCAGTATTACGCCGGCGATGACGCCTACACCCTGCCAGTGTTGAGCATCGGCGGCGTCGGCGTGGTGGGCACGTCAACGCACTTCACCGGAGCCTCTACGGCCGTCATGATGGAAGACTTCCTGGCCGGACGACTTGACGAAGCCATCGGCTGGAACCAGCGCCTTCTACCCGTCTACACAGGAGTCTTTGCCACCCAAGGTTGCATGCTGGTCAAAGCCGGGTTGAGGCATATCGGCATAGACGCGGGGGCGGTACGGCCACCCCTGCTTGATGCCTCGCCAGCGCAAGCGGCCACCTTCACCGCGCTGTTGGCTGATCTCGAGCGTCAGTAGATCGATAGACCTCAGGAAACGGTCAACCAATCGGGGCCCAGGACGGGCCGGTTTCCGCCAGCTTTTCGTCCAGCTTGGCGAATAGTGGGGTTGGCTTGTCGAGCTTGACGCCTGGCTTGATGAACTGTCGCTGCCAACTGGCCTTTTCGGAGGCATAGTCGCCGGTCAACACCAGGTAAGGCTGCGAGCCTTTACCCTCGTCGACAGACTTGATCTGCGGCTGAGCAGCCCACACACCTTCGCCACCCATTTGTTCGAACACCTTCTGTGCGGCATGCGGCATGAATGGCGTCAGCATTGTGTTGCAGTCGGCCACCACCTGCAAGGCAACGTGCAAGACTGTGTCACGACGGGCAGCGTCGTCCTTCAGCTTCCAGGGCTCTTGGGCGCTGAGGTACTGATTGGCCAAACCAACCACCCGCATGATCTCGGTGATGGCATTTTTGAATTTGCACAATTCGAGCAGGCCACCGACCGTCTCGAAGGCGTCACGGGACGCCGATAGCAACGCCTCGTCGTCGTCCGTCAACGGCCCGTCCTTGGGTATTTCGCCGTTGTAGCGATTAGCCATCGAAATGGACCGATTGACAAGGTTGCCCCACTCGTTGGCCAATTCATTGTTGGTGCGACGGACGAACTCGTCCCAGGTGAAGTCGGTGTCTTGGTTCTCCGGCCCAGCCACTGCGATGTAATAGCGCAAGGCATCTGGCCCAAACTCGCGCAGGAAATCGCCGACGAAGATCGACGCCCCACGCGACGACGCCACCTTGGATCCCTTCATCGTCAAGAACTCACTCGACACAATCTCGGTGGGCAGATCCAGCACGTCAAATCGTTCCGACGGCGTCCCGCCGCGCGACCCCTGACCGTTGACACCCAGCAGCATGGCCGGCCAGATGACGGTGTGGAAGACGATGTTGTCTTTGCCCATGAACATGTAGTTGCGGGCGGCTTCGTCATTCCACCACTCACGCCAGGCGTCTGGGCGCCCGATGCGACTAGCCCATTCGATGGACGCCGACAGATAGCCAATAACGGCGTCAAACCAGACGTAGATGCGCTTCATCGGCGCGTCGCGCCAGCCGTCCAGCGGGATCGGCACACCCCAGTCGAGATCGCGCGTGATGGCGCGGGGCTTGAGTTCCTTGACGAAGTTGGTGGAGAACACAACCACATTGGGGCGCCAATCCTGGCGCGAATTCAGCCAGGCAGTTAATTCGTCGGCAAAAGCTGGCAGATCAAGGAAGAAATGCGTCGTCTCGACGAATTGCGGCACCTCGCCATTGACGCGGCTGTGCGGGTTTATCAGATCGACCGGGTCAAGTTGACGGCCACAATTGTCACACTGGTCGCCGCGCGCCCCATCGAAGCCGCAGACCGGGCATGTGCCCTCAACATAGCGGTCCGCCAGAGTGCGCCCAGTTGAAGGCGAGATGGCACCCAACTCCGTCTTCTCAATGATGTAACCGTTGCGGTACAGCGTCGAGAACATCTCTTGCACAACCTGCTCGTGGTTGCGGGTGGTGGTGCGAGTGTACAGGTCGTAGCTCAGACCAAGCCCGGCCAAATCCTCGACAATGACACCGTGATATTTGTCGGCCGTCTGCTGGGCCGTCAAACCCTCCTCGTCGGCCTTCACCTGGATGGCCGTACCGTGCTCGTCCGTCCCAGAGACAAACAGCACGTCGTGGCCGCGCATTCGCATGAAGCGTGCAAAAACGTCAGAGGGAACCCCGAAACCGGAGACATGGCCGATGTGACGCGGTCCGTTGGCATAAGGCCAGGCCGCCGTGGTGAGGATATGAGCGCACACGAGGTGCCAGTCTACCGGCCTCCGCCTGCTCAGTCCTGCTTGAGGACGTAGCGATTGAGCAGACCGGCCAGCGCGCCGCCCAGGATTGGGAAGATGATGAACACCCAGATCTGGGACCAGGCTGCCCCGGTCGCGTAGATGGCAGCGGCGATCGAGCGGGCCGGGTTGATGCCAGCGTTCGTGATCGGAATGGCCACCAGGTGCATCAACGCCAAAGTCAAGCCGATGGCCAGGCCGGCCAGCGCAGTGTTGGCGATCTTGCTGGTAGCACCGATGATGACCGCGACGAAGATGAAAGTGACGAGTGTCTCGGTCAACATGGCGGCGCCAACTCCGAAGCCGCTTGGCGAGTGCTGTCCGTAACCGTTGGACGCGAAGCCACTGGCCCGGGCATCTGCAGCAAAACCGGGGTTACCAAGGCAGATCAGATAAAGCAGGGACGAACCGATGGCACCACCTACGATTTGGGCGGCGATATAGGAAGCCACCTTGGAGGCTGGGAAACGACCGGCGACCCACAATCCGATGGTGACGGCCGGGTTGAAGTGCCCGCCCGAGATTGGGCCAAAGGCGTAGGCACCAACGACGACGCTCAGACCGAACGCGAGCGCCACCCCGAGCCAGCCGACCGACTTGCCGGCAAATATGGCGGTACCGACGCCGCCCGTCACCAGCACACATGTGCCGAGAGCCTCGGCGATGAACTGCTTTGTGAGATTGATCGTAACAGCGGCCTCTGAATTGACCGTTTTGGCAGTACTGCCAGGCATAGTAATTCCTCTCCCAATGTGGAACCGAGAACTTTCGCACCAAGCGCGAGCGCGAACCAGCGTTATTTTACATGACCGCCGCTCGGCCCCACCGCCACCACGCTGACTCCAAAGTTACGCTCGAATATGGTAGTCTCACATCGCTTAGTTGTCGCGGCCGGTCGGGTCATGAGGGTGCACGGATGGAGGCAGTGAGATGAGTGACGGAGGGGCCCATATGGCATCCGATCCTGATCCGAGTGATTGGCCGGACGAGGAGATCCCGCGGCGCGATTGGACGTTGCTAGGGCTTGCCATTGGTGTCGGGGTGTTGGTGGTTGCCCTCGTAGTCGTCGTATTAATGCTGTTTCGCTATACAGGGAATCCGATCAGCAAGGCCGACCCGACGCTGGCTAACCAGATTGTCCAGGCCGACACCGACTTGCAAACTGCGATCAATACGGCGCAGGCATCGTACAACGCTGCAGTCGGCGCGAGTAATGCCCCAACACCATCTGCGTCGGCGAGCGGTACCGCTACGTCGCCTGTGCAGGCTTCCGGTACGGACTCACCCGCATCTGACGGTGTGACACTCCCGACTTCTGACGCTTCAGTTGCTGCGCTGGCAGAAACTATCCAACAAGCCCAGGCTCTCCATGACACGGCGACGCTGTTGCTAGACATGCGTGCAACTTCGCTGGAGTCCCAGCCCTCAGTGACCTACAAGGATTCCTCGTATACGACAACTTTCAAATCATCTGGCCAGATACCGACTTCCGGGTTCAGCTTGAGCACGGTGAAGTCGCTGCATGTCACTTCAGCTCAGGTGACAGCTTGGTTGCCAAACCTGACAACGGCCACCACCACGCTGGGCACGCAGGCGCAGGCGGTTGACCAGGCGTTGTCTGATGCCCAGTCGACCGGCGGGTTGAGCGGTTATGACGCGGCCGTGGCAGATTTGAACGATGCTATATCGACTGCGCAGACCAGGCTGGATATGACACAGGGCGAGGTGACTGACGTTTCAGTCTGGAATGACCTGAAGACGGCGATTGCCCAGGCACAGGCTGTGCTGAATAACGCGAGTTCAATGGCCCCGGATAGCACCAGTACACCTGCCCAGATTGCTGCGGCCATAAAGACGTTGACCGACCAGACCGCCAACCTGGCAGACAAGTCGAGCCTAGTAATGGCATCGAATCAGACGTGGCAGAATTTGCACCCAGGTCAAATCCCACCACCTCCGACCAAAAAGCCCACTCCGACCCCGACTCCAACTCCGACCCCCACGCCGAGCAAGTCCTCAACGACCACCAAGCCAACGACCACCACGACAACCAACAAGCCAACCACCACCACGACAACCAACAAGCCAACCACCACCACGACAACCAACAAGCCGACCACCACCACGACAACCACCACGCCGCCAACGACGACTACGACGACTGAGCCGCCAACGACGACTACGACGACTGAGCCGCCAACGACGACTACGACGACTGAGCCACCGGAAACTGACCAAACAACGACGGCAGCCTTAGTGCTGCATCGGTTGTTCTGCCTGCTAGACCGCCAGCCAGCGGGTAAGTGCTAGCGCACCTGGGCCTGGGCGACGGCGGCCTGTCACGCAGCCTGGCGCTGCGAGGCGGCTTGCTTCATGCGTGCCAAAACATCGGCGCGGCTCATCGTCTGACCGGGTTCGGTCCTCGCCCGTCCGGCGGCGGCAACCAGTTCAGGTGTGATGGGGAATGTGTGGTCGACGGGCACAACTACCACCGGCGTCAGCACGATACTGCCGTCCCTGTTCTCGACGGCAAGCATCTCGCGGTCGACGATGCCGAGCTCCGTGCGCATCGCGGCAGGAATCACCAGCCGTCCGTTAGCTTCCATCGTCACCAGGGTCTGTGTCATGCGACACATCTTATGCCATAATGGCAAAATGTCATAACTTGCTGCTGCTACACTTGTGCGATGGCAGCCGATTACCAGCACCTCATATTCACCGACGAGTACTGGCATTCCCTTGAGAGCATCATCCCAGCACTAAAAGATGACGACATTTTGGGGGTCGTGGCGGCACTCGATTACCTCGACGAGCATCCAACAGACCTGACAAACCGGCTTCACCAGTTGGATCGCGAACTAAGCGATTGGTGGTCGCTGACCCCGGCACTGCCAGCGAATCAATCTTTGCGGGTGTTGGTTCGTCCAGAAACGACTGC
>Ga0123357_10000413_pt1 | contig 40705 bp, 33 predicted proteins | sample TergutEmb28metaG_FD_89873 | JGI IMG/M metagenome (GOLD analysis project Ga0123357, IMG submission 89873) | Embiratermes neotenicus P4 segment gut microbial communities from Petit-Saut dam, French Guiana - Emb289 P4 | ecosystem: Host-associated > Arthropoda: Insects > Digestive system > Gut ...
GATTTTCACAGATAATATAATCAATAAAAATTGTATATATTTAATTATCAACAATATAAAAATCAGCGCTTATCCGCGTTTTCTGCGTCATCCGCGTTCAAAAATCCTTTTGAGACAGCCTCTACCTCAGCGAAATAAATAATCTTACCGCCCAAGCTCCCCCTTTAGGGGGCTGGGGGGTAAAACCTTACTTATAAAAAAATTTTATGGCAACTATCAAACAATTGATTCCCTTCATCCTGAAATGGGAAGGAGGATATGTAGATAATCCGGCCGATGCGGGAGGCCCGACCAACAGGGGCGTCACCCTAAAAATCTGGCAGGATTGCGGATACGATAAGAACGGCGATGGCATCATCGACGAGGAAGACCTGAAACAGGTGTTCGTGCACGACGTGGTCGACTGTGTGTTACGACCACACTTTTGGGATCGCTGGCAAGCCGATCGAATCAAGAACCAGTCGATAGCCAACCTGTTAGTCGACTGGCTGTGGGCCAGCGGCACCGTAGCGATCACCACTACCCAACGCTTACTGAATCTCAAGCCCGACGGGATTGTGGGTGAAAAAACGCTTGCGGCTATCAACAACTATCCCAATCCGCAGGAACTGTTCAATCGGTTGAAAGCCGAACGTACGGCGTATATCGAACAAATCTGCGTCGCGCGTCCGGCCAACCGGCAATTCAAAAAAGGATGGTTGAATCGCTTGAACGACATCCAGTTTACTTATTTCATTCTGATGGTCTTCCTTGTCGCTTGCTTTATGAGTTGCAAATCAATAGCAACGACAGGAACAGCCCGGACGGATACGAAAATGATCGCCCACGAGGAAAAGGAATCGGATGAAGAGCTGAAATCGCAGTGGAACCGGATCGTGACCAATCAAGCGGAATCGGAAGCGGATACCGAAACGACGATTGAAACGGTGATTGTCCGGTTCGATACCTCACTGACCGATACCATCACCGGGCGGCATCCGGTGAAAGAAGTGGAACGAAGGGTGGCATCGATGGGAAAAGTCGTCCGTTCATCGGCGTCGGAGGAAGTGGCCGACAGCCAGAGCGATACGACAACGATTCACACGACAGTTATGGCCGAACGGTTGGAGACGGTCGCTTCGAGGCAAAAAACCGTTACCGTATCCCATCCCCGGCTTTGGATTTATTGGGCAATCGTTCCGGTGATATTCTTGTCGGCAGGAGCCGGCTGGCTTTTCAAACGAAAAGTCGCCGGCTTTTTTTTGCGGGAATAGGGAAAAAAGGCCGACTGTTGTCGCAATACAATCCGATTGTTGTAGCAAAACAATCCGGTTGTTGTAGCAAAACAATCGGATTGTTGTAGCAAAACAGTCCGGCTGTTGTAGCAATATAATCGGATTGTTGTAGCAAAACAGTCCGGCTTGGCCTCTCCCCCGGCCCCTCTCCACAGGGAGAGGGGAGGAGGAGCTACGTCATTACGAGAGTGAAGCCCGAAGCAATCTCCATGCTTTGTCGCGCTATCATTGCGGGCTTTGACCCATAACCGTCAGGTTAAGAGGTAAGAAGATTACATATCCCGTGCTTCTGTAGGGAATATCTATCGGTAGAAAGCAAAGGATAGTACAATACCTTGCATGCCGATAGGTATGCAACCTTCCATATAAATTAGGATGCATTCTTATGGAATGCAGGTGTTACGTAAAGATGCCATTTTCTACCAAGAGATATTCCCTACGGGAATGGCGATGCATTATATAGTATTGTGGTAAAATGTTTTATTGCTTAACCTGACGGCTATGGGCTTTGCCCCTTGTCATTTTGTCATTACAGGCTTGGTCTGCAATACTCTACCCCTAAATCCCCTGAAGGGGACTTGGCCGCAGTGAGATATACAATTGCAAGGTATAAATAAGGTTTTTTTAATTCTCAATTCTCAATTCTCAATTTCCCCGGCGTCCTCCCCGTGTACCGTTTAAACAAATCGTGAAAGTGATTGAGTGAATTAAAACCGCAGCTAAAAGCTATGCCTGTAACCGTATCGTCGGTTTTCAGCAACAGACGCGACGCTTCTTCTATTCGAACGCTATGGACATAATCGAGGAAAGTCATGCCGGTATGATGCCTGAAAAAACGCGCAAAATGACAGTGAGAAAGCCCTGCGATTGCCGCCGCATCGCTTGCTTTTATCCGGTTTCGGAAATTATCCTTGACATAATTCTTCACTTTATTTATTTTATCCGCTACCTGTGAGGCGCCCAACGATACAGAAAACGCTTCTTTCCATGCCGTTCGATCGTCGACGGTAGCAAGGATATTCATTATTCTGAAAACGGTTTCGACCGATTCGTAGCCGGAGCTATTGCACAACCCAAAAATTAACTGCTTCACCTGCTGCATGACACTATCCGGCAGAAACAGCCTGCAACCCGACGACCAGCGTAAAAACTTGCCGATATACACAAGCGACGGTATATAGAAAAAGCCGACTAAGGAATCCAATAAAACGACTTGCACTATCGTATCCTTCTCATATTCCGAAAGTGGAGGGCGAAAACCGGGAGAAGTGAGAAACAGGGCGCCGATTTCTTTCTCTTGCAAAACCAAAATCAGCGAATAGTACAAAATGGTGTGTTTGTTCTTAGCAAATGAGGCGGGAGTGGATTCAATAACAGAAAACAATTCATTAGAGGTCAACATAATTCAACTATTATTACAGGAAACTTATTTACGTTTTTCGGATACAAATATAATAAATATATAGATTGTTGGTACTGTTTATTCAGAATATTGTTGTAATTTTGTACAAAATTGTTAAAAACAAATTAGTAAAACAGAATATACGATGAATAAAAGCAGCAATTTAAAGATTTTGGGATTTTTGTTTGTCTTTGTATTCCTGTTGGAATTTTGGGTGTCTACCAATTCGTATACGCACGACCTGTATAACCGAATCGATTCCGCCATTTTTTTTATGTGCGGAAAAGCCTGGATGAATGGAATGATACCGTACGTCGATTATGCCGATTCTAAAGGGCCGTTACTCTGGTTAATCTTTGGCGCCGGATACATGTTCAGCAATTACAATTATTTGGGGATCTTTTGGATAGAGTGTATTTTCTACACCGTCACTTTCTTTTACTGTTACAAAATCGGATATTTATTTCTGCAGGATAAAAAAACAGCGCTATTAAGCAGTTTACTCACGTCATTGTCTTTGTTTTGTTGGGCTTATCACTATGAGACCCGCGCCGAAGATTTTTGCCAACCTTTTATTACCGGCAGTTTATACTATACATTGCGAGTACTCTATGGATTGAAAAGAGACAGGGATATAACACGAGCTTCTTTTATCATCGGCATCAGTTTCGCAGCCGCTTTGTTGATAAAATTTACGATAGCAGCGATGATTGTTATCCTTTTTGTCGCTCTTTTCTGGTATCTGATTAAATACAGGAGGAACTTGATTGGAAAATCATTGCTGTTTGCATTGTCCGGCATCTCCCTTGTGTTACTTCCTTTTATTTTTTATTTCCTGTACATCGGACATTTTCATGATATGATTTATGAATATTTCATAGCAACAACTCAAACCGTTGTTAAAACACCCACATTGGGCGCTATGCTAAAAGATTATTTGCTGGACGGTTGGGGAAGTATTTTCCGACTCCATATAGTAAGAAGTATCATTATTGTTTTTTTATTAGCCAATCTTATGGCCGGCTGCATCTATTTTTATAAAAAACTACCTGCTTTCAAAGCATTTCCAGCGATTATTACATTTTGGTTTGTCAGCATTAGCATGTATCGTACCTTGGGTTATTATTGCCATATTTTTGCCGCATTCGCTATTTTTCCGATCATCATGTATCTTATTTTATTTAAATTTCTTATCCGGAAAAAAGTTCATTTGACAATCTCGGCGTGCATACTTATCGTCATTGTTTTTGCAGGAAATCTAACTTTTTTGCGACCTAATTTTTTTCTAAACAAAACCAAAGAACGAGCGGATTTTTATTATGTCAATCAAATTCTATCGCAAGTACCTAATCCCAAAATCATGTTTTCGTTTTACGACACGGGCTATGGAACTCCGGCACACGCTTTACCGAGTTGTACCTATTGGACAGGACAAATTGCAGCTACCGATAAAATGCTATCAGAGAGAGAAACAGCCGTAAAACAAGGCCTCCCCGATTTTGTATTTGTTATGCCTGCATTCAGTAATTATGATTATTTTAAGGAGCTTTTGCAGCAGTCGGGATACGTAAAATATTACACCTGGATCACTCAAGAAGCGACCCATTCTTACGAAACGTATCTCTATGGAAGACCCGGTTATGTTTTACCTCCCAATAATTTGCACATAAGTCCGATAGATATTTTGTTAAAAAAACGAATAATTTTCTCAAAATCCGAATTTGTGAAATAATTTTCATATCTTTGCAAATTACGAAAGAGTATATTTTTAATCCGGCATTTTACCAATGAATTATTTATATATTTTTGGAACTATTTTATTTACCGTTTTTGGGCAAATGGTTCTGAAGTGGCGAATTACAAAACTTGGCTGGCACATGGTCGATGGCAGTTTATGGATTAAAATTCAATGCTATTGTACATTACTTTTTGACCCCTGGATCCTTTCCGGATTTTTTTCGGCATTTGTCGCTTCTATTTGTTGGACAATGGCAATGACAAAATTTGAAATCACGACTGCATATCCGTTTATGAGCCTTTCACCTGCCATCGTTTTTTTGCTGGGTATTTTTCTTCTCAACGAATCGTTTAGTTGGGGAAAAGTGATTGGATTAGTTTTAATTATTACAGGAACCATAGTAACTGTGAAATTATGAAAGACAATTCTCCTTCTATTTCCGTCGTTTCCCCTGTGTATCGGGCAGAAAAGATTGTACACGAATTGGTCATGCAACTTCACAAAAATTTGCAGGAAATCACGAACGATTACGAAATCATTCTTGTAAACGACGCCTCTCCGGATGATTCATGGGACAGGATTGTTGATGAATGCGCTAAAGACAAACGGGTAAAAGGCATTAACCTCAGTCGTAATTTTGGGCAACACTATGCAATAACTGCTGGACTGAGCTTCTCTAAAGGCGAATGGGTTGTTGTGATGGATTGCGATTTACAGGACAGACCGGATGAAATTCCCAATCTTTACCGGAAAGCGCAGGAAGGGTGGGATATTGTTTATGCACGTAGGATAGAGCGGCAGGATAAATTTACAAAACGAATGTCGTCAAAGATATTTAATGCAGTGTTTATTTATTTGAGTGGAATAAAGTTAGATGGTGTGGCGAATTTTGGAATTTATCATTCAAAAGTAATTACTGAATACAATCGAATGAAAGAATATGCCCGTTCGTTTGGCACTCTGATTCGATATTTAGGTTTTAGTTCGTGCATAATTGACGTAAAACACTCAGAACGTTTTGAAGGAAAAAGTTCATACTCATTAATAAAATTGTTTCAGTTAACAACTGATGTAATCCTTTCAACTAGCAATAAACCGTTGAAATTAACTGTTAAATTTGGTTTTATTGTATCGGTTCTTTCCTTTTTACTTGCATTATATAATGTTATTGCCAAATTAACAGGAATGATCCAAGTGTTAGGTTTTACAACAACTGTTTTTTCAATATGGTTTGTAGGAGGTCTGATTTTATTTGTGTTGGGAATCATGGGTTTGTATATTGGACAAATTTTTGATCAAGTGAAAAAGCGACAATTATTTGTTGTAAGGGATATAATTAATATTAACAAGATAGAGGAAAATAATGATCAACAAAATTAAAGACACTGATACCCGGAAAATAGTAGATTTAGATTATTTAAAAAAATCTAAATTCCCTTTGCTTTTATACGGCGCAGGAAAAAATGCTTCATTAATAAAACATTTTCTTGAGGGAGAAAATATTCAAATTGATTCTGTAGTTACAAGCAAGGATTTTTATAATTCCAATGCTTATTTTTATAATTCACCTGTAAGACTAATTGATGATGTAATTAGCGAAGAATCAAAAGTGAACATTGTTTTTGCTTTCTATAAATATAGGGAAGAAATGGTTAGACTTTCATCTTGTGAAAAAATTTCAAAAATGTTTTATTTTGATGTTTCTTTATTCACTGGCTTTAATAAAGATTTTATAGAAAATCATTATTCTACGCTTGAAGAACTATATTTTAGATTAGAAGATGATCTTTCAAAAGAAGTATTAATCGCATTTATTGAGGCTAAAAAAACACTTTGTTCCGATACATTATATCAATTGAATGTGAAAAGTGAAAAACAGTATTTTCCTTCATTTCTTAATTTGAGCGAAAAGGAGGTTTTTGTTGATTGTGGAGCTTTTGACGGAGATACATCTATATTATTCAACGAATTAACGAATGGAAAGGGGAAAATTTATGCTTTTGAATGTGACAAAGTTAATGTGGAAAAGTTAAAAAGAAACACGTCTCACTTGAAAAATATAGAGATTATCGAAAAGGGATGCTGGTCAGAAAAAACAACTTTATTTTTCTCCAACGATGGAACTTCAAGTTCCAGAATCGGAGATGGAGGGCAATTTCATATTGCGGTGGATTCAATTGATAATGTTATGAAGGGTGAAGTTACTCTTATAAAAATGGACATAGAAGGTTCAGAATTGGAAACATTGAAAGGCGCTAAAAATACAATTCAAAAATACAAACCCAAATTGGCTATTTCTGTGTATCATAAGCAGGAAGATTTAATAACTATTCCTCAATACATTTTGTCATTGAATCAAAATTACAAATTATATTTGAGACATTATGGAGAAATCGCTGATGAAACTATTTTATATGCTGTTATTGAATAAAAAATAATTGAGATGCTTATGAAAAAAGAAATATGTATAGGAATGGCTGGAGCCGGCCGAGCTACGGAACTGCATATAAATGCTCTTAAGAGGTTTTCCGGTATTCCTCTTAGATTTAAGTTAATACATGCACGCAGAAAAGAGCAATTGGAAGCGGCTCAAAAAAAATACGGTTTTGAACAATACACATTTGATTTCAATAATTTATTGAACGACGAAGAAATTGATGTAATAGATATTTGTACGCCTCCGTATGTACATGTAGAGATGATAGAAAAGACTTTGTTGGCAGGCAAACATGTTATATGTGAAAAACCGTTAGCTGGATATTTTGGAATGGAGGGAGATGAATATCCTATTGGTAAAAATGTTTCCAAAAGAGTAATGTACCTGCAACTCTTGGAATCTATCCGGCGATTAAGGCAGATAATCAATAAATCGGGGAAAAAATTCATGTATGCCGAGAATTTCGTTTATGCACCGGCTGTATTGAAAGCTGCGGAAATTATTACCAAAAAGAAAAGTCGCATATTGTATGCCAAAGGAGAGGAAAGTCTGAAAGGATCAAGTTCGCCGGTTGCAGGAGAGTGGGATAAAACAGGAGGAGGAACATTTATGAGAACGGGAGCACATCCATTGTCGGCAGTATTATGGCTAAAACAGCAGGAAGCAAAAGCTCACGGAATTGACATTCGAGTAAAAAGTGTTATGGCAGACATGGGTTGTATAACACCCAATTTATCAGAATACGAGCATAGACACATTGCCGTAAATCCTGTCGACGTTGAGGATTGCGGCACTGTTATTTTGAATTTTACAGATGATTCAAGAGCTGTTATCATTGCGACCGACACGCTATTGGGAGGAAGCAAAAATTATATCGAGCTTTATTGCAATGATGCAGTTATTAATTGCAATATAACCATGTCTGATTTGATGAGTACTTATTTTTTAGATGAAGATAATTTAAATGACGTATATCTGTCAGAAATGCTCCCTTCAAAAACAGGCTGGAATAAACCATTTTTGGAAGATGAAATTATCAGGGGTTATACTGATGAAATGAGAGATTTTATGGAGTGTATTCTCTTTGACAGGGAACCTAAGTCTGGATTTGATTTGGCTTATGAGACAATAAAAATTATATATGCTGCCTATATGTCGGCAGAAATAAGCGCTAAAGTGGAACTGGATACAGTATAATAGTACCCTAAAAGCAAATTTGACTGTATGGACTTTTTAAAGAAATTGCCAACTCCTCAGGAGGTAGTGTTAAAATATCCCTTAAATAAGGAATATTCTAAGCAAAAAGTTATACGGGATACAGAAATAAAAAATATTCTTGAAGGAAAATCAAAAAAATTTATACTTATTATTGGACCTTGCTCTGCGGACAGAGAAAATGTAGTCTTGGATTATATGCAGCGCCTGTCAAGCTTACAGGAAAAAGTAAAAGAAACCATTCTAATTATCCCAAGGGTATATACGAGTAAACCGAGAACTATTGGCGATGGTTATAAAGGTCTATTACACCAGCCTTTTCTGAATAGAGGAGAAGATATTTTGGCGGGAATAATTGCAGTCCGGCGTATGCATAAAAAGATAATTGAAGAGACCGGATTATTCGGAGCAGACGAAATGTTATATCCTGAAATGATAGGATACATTTCTGATTTACTTTCGTATATTGCAGTAGGTGCAAGATCGGTAGAAAATCAACAACACAGGCTTGTTGCAAGCGGATTGAACGTTCCGGTTGGAATGAAAAATCCAATGAGTGGAGATATGGCCGTTATGTTAAACTCAGTTGTAACAGCCCAACATCCGCATCATTTTACCTATAACGGATGGGAGGTAATATCGCATGGAAATATGTATGCACATGCCATATTACGAGGTAAAGTAGATTCTGACAATAAATCCATACCTAATTACCATTACGAGGATTTACAAAAATTATACAAATTATACAAACTGCGGAATGTGGAAAATATGTCTTTGATTGTAGATTGCAACCATAGTAATTCCAATAAAAATTGCCTGGAACAAGTAAATGTTGCTATGAATGTTATATGTTCAATGAGGAGTGATAATACTATTTTTCAAATGCTAAAGGGATTAATGATTGAAAGCTATATTGAAGACGGCTGTCAGCCTGTTGACGGTACAATTTACGGCAAGTCAATAACAGATGCCTGTTTGGGTTGGGAAAAAACAGAAAAATTGGTGTTAAATATATTGGAAGAATTAAACAAATGATACAAAAACGAGTTTTGATATTGAATACAAGTCATAACGATTTAAGACAGATATTAGCCTTAAAAGAGTTAGGATATTATGTTATAGCCACGGGAAATCAACCCGGATTAATGGGCGAAAAATATGTGGATAAATATGTTCAAGCTGATTATTCAAATAAAGAAAAAATACTTGAATTAGCAAAGTCATTGGATGTTGAGGCAATTTGTGCTTGTTGCAATGATTTTGGTGTGATTACAGCCTCTTATGTTGCAGAGAAAATGGGATTGCCTGGACATGATACTTATGAAAATGCGTTAATCATGCATCATAAAGATCGTTTCAAACAATTTGCCAAAGAGCATGGAATTCAGACACCTCAGGCAGAATATTTTTTGGAAGAAAAAGAGGCTATCAATTGGCTTGATAATGCTGAATATCCGGTTATGGTTAAACCGACGGATTTAACAGGAGGAAAAGGTGTTTCCAAAGCAAATACTTATGAAGAAGCCGTTGAAGCTATAAAAATGGCATTTTTTAGATCTAAAATAAAAAGAATTATAATAGAACCTTTTATTGAAGGTACACAACACGCTTGCTGTACTTTTATCATGAATGAAAAGGTAGTTGCATATTGTACAAATAATGAATATTCTTTCGCCAATCTGTATCTTGTAGAAATAGATACTTACCCTGCTAACAATTTCAAATCGGTTAAAACTTTTTTGTTAAGCGAAGTGGAAAAAATGTGTTCAATATTGAAGCTCAAAGATGGTATATTACATATTCAATATCGAATGAAAGACGGAAAGCCTTATATAATCGAAGCTATGAGGCGCATATTGGGAAACCTTTATATGATTCCCGCAGAAAAACATACGGGAATTAACTGGGATTATTGGGAAGCAAAAACACATTGCGGTTTGGATTGCTCTGATTTTCCTGCTCATTTTGGAGAAAAGAGTTTTTATGCATACAAGACCATAATGGGGACTAAAAACGGCAGAATTAAAAAAGTAATCATCCCTGAAACGTTTAAAAAATATATTTTTGATGAGTTTATGTTATGGAATCCTGATAAACCAATAGAAAATTATCTGTCTGAACAATTGGGTTTTTTATTTTTTCAATTCAAAACAAAGGAAGAAATGAACTTTGTATTATTTGACAGATACAATGATATATATGTTGAATATTACAATTGAAATTAGAAAAAATACTTATGATTTATTTTAAACAGAAGAATGACACTAATTTTAGCCTCTCTATCGACGATACCCAAATAATCAAAGGCGTTGCTATTTGCCTTATGCTATGGCATCATCTTTTCCTTTGGTCACCTGAATATGGCAGTTTTGTACTTTGGATTGCGCAATTCGGCAAAGTTTGTGTGTCGTTGTTTTTATTTGTCAGCGCTTATGGATTGACGGTACAATATAATAAAATCTTTGATAAACCGATCACTTCTACTTTCAAATTTCAGATGAAACGATTTGTAAAATTTTATGCCAATTATTGGGTGATTTTCTTGATTGTTGTTCCAATCGGCGTGTTTATTTTAGGGCGAAGTTTGAACATTCCTTACGAAAATTCAAATGTAATAAAATCAACAATTACGGATTTCTTAGCTATGAACGGATATCGTTCCTATAATGTTATATGGTGGTTTAACCGGCTGATAGTCTGTTTATATTTTCTTTTCCCAATTTTGTATTTTATTACCAAAAGATGGACCATCCTGTTCTTGACCGGTTTGGTATTTTTGCTACTGCTATTACGAACAGAGATGCCCATTTGGACATTGCAATTTGTACTTGGAATAGCGTTTGCCTTGTATATTAATCAGCTGAATCGCTTTTTAAATCGTTTTAATTTTTGGATCTTATTAAGTATATTGTTATTCGTTTTCAGTATATTATTTTATTTGAGAAATGCCGCTATCATTCCATTTTTTACAGATATAAAGGTTGATACTTTTCAAGCGGTAACTATCATTCTTATGGTTTTATTAATAATTCGTCGCATACATGCATTCAATAGTACGTTAAAATTTTTAGGTAAACATTCGATGAATATGTATATGATACACATGTTTATTTGTTATTACTTTTTCAAAAATTTTACCTATTCGTTTAAATATCCTTTGCTGATATTTACGGTATTGTTGGCTATTTGTTTGATAATTAGCATGATTATTGAATATGGGAAGAAAATTGCAGGTTTGCCTGTTTTAATTAAAAAGATAAACACTAAGATTGAAAACAACGTATAATTCGCAATTGAAAATGAATATGATACCTTTCAATAAACCCTATTTAACCGGCAAAGAGACTCTATATATCGAACAAGCCGTGCGCTCCGGAAAAATTTCAGGCAATGGAGAATTTACTAAAAAGTGCCAAGCATTTTTTGAAGAAAAATACGGTTATAAAAAATGTTTACTTACTACTTCCTGCACCGATGCGCTCGAAATGTGTGCTATTCTTGCCGATATTCAACCGGGCGATGAAGTGATTGTTCCGAGTTATACTTTTGTTTCTACCGCATTGGCATTTGTGCGGCAAGGCGCTAAAATTGTTTTTATCGACAGTCAAACCAATCATCCGAATATCGATACCGACAAAATAGAAGCGTTGATAACGCCGCGCACCAAAGCCATTGTTCCTGTGCATTATGCCGGTATGGCATGCGATATGGAAAAAATGATGGCTTTAGCAGAAAAATACAATTTGTTGGTTATCGAAGATGCCGCACAAGCGATCGATTCATTTTACCGTAGGGGCGTATTGCATACGCCCCAAAATACACCCGAAAATACGCCCCAAAATACGCCCGAATATCCGCCCAAAAATACGCCCCAAGCCTTAGGTTCCATCGGCCATTTAGCTGCCTTTTCATTCCACGAAACCAAAAACATCATCTCGGGCGAAGGAGGTATGCTGGTCATTAATGACGAGCGCTTTATTCACCGTGCCGAAATTATTTGGGAAAAAGGGACCAACCGCGCCGAATTTTTTCGTGGAGAAGTGAATAAGTACGGGTGGGTAGATACCGGCAGTTCATTTTTGCCGTCGGAAATAATGGCCGCATTTCTTTATGCACAAATTGAACATTTGGATGAAATACAAGACCGGCGAAAAAAACTTTGGAATCTTTATTATGAAAGCCTTAGTTTATTGTCAGACAAAAATCATTTTCAATTACCTCAAATTCCCGATTATGCCACGAACAATGCCCACCTATTCTATTTGGTTTGTCACTCGCTTGACGAAAGAACAGTGATGATTGCAAAACTCAAAGAAAATGGAATCCTGGCTGTATTTCATTACCTTAGCCTGCATACTAGCGATTTCTACAAAGCCAAACACGATGGAAGAGCATTGCCGAACTGTGATCGCTTTTCCGATTGCCTTGTACGTTTGCCCCTATTTTACGAATTAGAAGAAGAAAAGATACAAACGATTGTAAACGTCATTTCTAATGCTTTAACAGAATTAAAACACGGCTCCCATCGCTTTGGATGGTATGGTAATAGGAATCCAGAACGACAGGTAAATTCAAAGAACTAAAGTCATCGGATAAATGATACCCTACTTTAATGGGATTGTAGTTGAAATGATTCATCAGATACTCATAATCCCAATATCTATCTGCACTTAATCGTTTGGGAACCAAACGTTCAATTATTGGATAATTTTTAGCGATATTCTTGATGGAAGGAGCATAATCAATCGAATTTTTGAGTTGAAAAGTCATATATTCTGCATCCTGATTAGGGTATAAAATACTTAAGTCATGCAACACTACTCCTATCCGGAATTCCGCATAGCGCGCTTGATCGGCTAAAGCATTACCAAACGAAAAAGCAAAGACAAATAAGCACCAGTTCAGTGCAAACACCACTACTAACGCTGTTTTTCTGCAATTCGAAACGACATAGATACATAGTATTGCCAAAAAGATGCCAAATCCAAATAAAGCACGGGGTAGATATAACGGGTCTACCAACAATAAATAGATTCCGTAAGACAAGATGAAAGAAAGAGCGATAACGAAGAAGGACACAATCAATGAAAGTAACCTTTTTTGCTTTGATAGACTAACCGATTTCGTTACAAAAAAGAACAGGACGAATGCAATGCCTGTTTTCCAGAGTATGCCCCAATCATTGTTAATGGTTATTGCGTATGTTTTAATATTATTCAAGATTCCTGCTAACATTGAAGAAAACGGAAGCATGGCATTGGATGTATACGTATCTACATGAGGTCTCATCAAAAAGAATTTAAAAAACAACATGGAGAAACTAAATACAAGCGTAGCCCTACCCAAAAATGATCCTATCTCTTTCATTGATTTTTCGCGATTATTCCAGTATTGAAAACATAACATGATAACAATCAATGGATATATACCGGAAGCAACCTGGTAGGTCATACACATAATCAGCAGAGACAATACAGAAACAAACAGGAATGCTTTTTTACGAGCCATAAATAGAAAAGGAACAATGGAGGCCAAAATAGACAAAGCCATGTAAGGAGAATCATATTTATAGGCTAAACACGATAAAATATAAGGAGAGAGCCCTAACGGAATACTTGCTAACAATCGTACGGCAGTTATTTTTTTATTACCTGTAATGTAAACTAATAATACACTGCTGATTGATAAGAATACAATCGCTAACAATTGCGGTAGCGGTGAAATATCCGTCAAACGGGTATCGGCATGAACAAAGATGGATAAAATTTCCGAAATATACCTGCTCCAATTATACCAATATCGAGATCCATCCACTGCACGCTTAATGTCATCCAAATATAAATAATTAGCCCGAATAACAGTCAAAATCCCTAACAGATACACTGCAAATACCCATAATCCCGGTTTAATGAAAGAACGAAAATCGATTTCGGAAAGACAGTCTTTCATTTCCTGTTTTATATTTTGTATAAGCATCTTACCTGAATTGGTAAGTGTACAAAAATCGACAAAAAGGATAATACAAATGCCTCCTATAGCATAAAAAAACAAAACATCGGACCACGATTGATCAATATCCATTTCTTTATGCAGCATTTGTTCTGCGAAATGCATAACCCATTGCCTAACCTGCGGAAATAAAACAAAAATACAGGCTATAAGGCCAATAGCAGATAATAGTATAATAATCTTCCAAGTTTTAGTTTTTCGATTGAATTGATTTTGTGCCATTGTTTATTTACTATTTACTATTTACTATTTTTTAATTTTTAATTTTTAATTTTTTAATGCTTTAACAGGATTAAAACATGACTTCCATCGCTTTGGATGGTATGATAATAGGAATCTAAAACGACAGGTAAATTCAACGAACTAAAATCGGCCGATGAATTATAACCGATCTTAACGGAGTCAAAATGATAGTGATTCAGAAAATACTGGTAATCCCAATATTCATCAGCGCCCAATCGTTTAGGAACCAACCGTTCGATTATCGGATAATTCTTAGCGATATTTTTGATGGAAGGAGCATAATCAATCGAATTTTTGAGTTGGAAGGTCATGCCTTCTCCGTCTGAATTTGGGTATAATGTGCTTAAATCATGCAAAAGTATTCCTATCCTAAACTCTGCATACCGTGCTTGATCGGCTAAAGCATTACCATACGAAAAAGCAAAGACAAAAAAGCACCAATTCAACACAAGTACCACGACTAACGCTGTTTTTCTGTAATTTGAAACGACATAGATACACAGTATTGCCAGAAATAGACCAAATCCAAATAAAGCACGAGGAGCATATAACGGATCTACCAAAAAAGAATACATTCCGTAAGATAAGATGAAAGAAAGAACAATAACAAAGAGAGACACAATCAATGAAAGTAACTTTTTTTGCTTCGATTGACCAACAGATTTGAGTGTAAAAAAGAATAGAACGAACGCAATGCCTATTTTCCATATCATACCAAAGTCATGGTTAATAATCCATGCATATTTTTTAATATTTTCCATTGTTCCAACGATTATAGAAGAAACCGGCAGTACGGTATTGGATGTGTAATTGTCAACGTGTGGTACCATAAAGAAAAATCGATAGGCCAACATCGAAAAGCCAAAAGCAAGTGCAGCGATACATAGAAAAGAGCCTATTTCTTTCATGGATTTTTCGCGATCGTTCCAAACCTGAAAACAGAGTATAATGACAATTAACGGATAAATACCCGAAGCTGCCTGATAAGTCATACACATTATCAGCAAAGATACTACGGAAATGAATACGAATGCTTTTTTGCGAGTGACAAATAAAAAGGGTACTATACTAATAAAAATAGACAAGGCCATATAGGGAGATAAAAATTTATAGGACAGACATTCTATGAAATAAGGGGAGAGACCCAGAGGAAGACTTGCCAACAGTCTCAAGGTGGTCATTTTTCCTTTCCCTAAAACATATACCAACAGTACACTGCTACAAGACAGTATGAGTACAGCCAACAATTGCGGTATTGGGGAAATATCTGTCATATAAATTTCAGGTTGAATAAAGTAGGATAAAAAAACGATTACATACCTGCTCCAGTTATACCATTCTCGAAAACCGGATACCGCATACGAAATTCCATCCATATATAAAAAATTGGCTCGAATAATCGATAGAATCCCCAGCAAATAAACAATAGCTAACCATACTACCGGCTTACGAAAAGAATAAAAATCGATATTCGATAGACACTCTTTTATTTCCTGTTTCACATTTTGGACAAGAATTCGGCCCGAATTGGTTAACGTACAATAATCAAAAAACAAAATAATACATATCCCACCGATTGCATACGAAATGAGAGTTTCAAACCAAATTTGATCCAAGAAAATCGATCTATGTAAAATTTGCTCTGCTAAATGGATAATCATTCGTCTAACTTGTGGAAATAAAATAGCAATACAGACGATAAGGCTTATAATGGATAGCAACCTTATTATTCGATTTTTTGTTATACTCTTCCTGTCTAACTGATTTTGCGCCATTATTTATATCTCTTTATTTAATGCTTGAATATGATTAAAACGTGACTCCCATCGCTTTGAATCGTATGATAGTATGAATCCAAGACGACAGGCAAATTCAAAGAGCTAAAATCAAGGTACCCTTTGTTCACTAAATGACCGGATTCATAGTCCATTTTCATATAATCCGGAAAATACAAATATTCCCAACTGGGAGTTCGAGTTAATTGCTTAGGCACCAATCGTTCAATTAAAGGATAATTCTTAGCAATATTATGAATGGAAGGAGCAAAGTCAATCGAATTTTTAAACTGAAATGTTAAGAATTCACTATTGTTTTCTCTATGAGAATATAAAATATCTAAATCATGAAGTAATATTCCTCTACGAAATTCGATATATCGTTTTTGATCAGCTAAAGCATTCCCATACGAAAAGGCAAAAATAAAAAAACACCAATTGAGGGCAAGAACGGTGATGATAGCCACTTTTTTGTAGTCTAGAACAACAATAATACATAAAATAGCCACGAAAATACCAAATCCAAATAAAGAGCGTGGTTCATACAACGGTGTTGCCATTAAAGAATATAGTCCGTAGGATGAGCAAAAAGATAAGCCGATCACTAAAATTGAAACAAAGAGCGACTTTATTTTTCCGTATGCCGACCGACGCATCGATTGGACGATAAAAAAGAACAAAATCAATACAATTCCAGCTTTCCATATCAAGCCCAAGTCATGATTGATGATAATCGCATAATTTTTTATATTACTTAATATACCGGATACTAAATGAGCCATAGGAAGTATTGCATTGGATGTATAGTATGATTCCTGTTCATTAATTGGCCGCATAAGGAAAAATTTGAAAAACAACAAGGCAAAACAAAATGCAACAGCTGATGTCCCTAAAAAGTACAGGATTTCTTTTTGTGTTTTTTTTCGACTGTTCCAGTCCCGAAAACAAAGCATTATTACAATCAACATGTAAATGTTGACTGCTGATTGATTAAACATACACTCTATAAGTAAAAATACTACGGAACAGAAAAAAAAGGCTTTTTTGCGAGTAATAAATAAAAAAGGTAGAATACTTATCAAGATGGACAAAGCCCCGTAGAAAGTTGGAAATTTATAGGATAAACCTTCTAACATATAGGGAAAGAGTCCCAATGAGATACTTGCCAACAATCGTACAATGGTCATTTTCCCTTCACCCAAAATATACACCAATAATACACTGCTACAAGACAAGGTGACGGCAGCTAATAATTGAGGTAGCGGTGAAATATCGGTCAAATGAATTTCAGGTTGAAGAAAGTAAGATAATAACACTGTGACATACCTACTCCAATCATACCAACTTCTACTACCAAATACAGCCCATTCATTGTCGTCATTGTATAGAAAATTGGCTCTAACAATCGTTAGGATTCCTAACAGATAAACCCCCGCCAATAGTAATACCGGCTTTCGGAAAGAATGAAAGTCAATCTCAGACAGGCAATCGTAAATTTCCTGCTTCACATTTTGCACAAGCATTCTGCCCGAATGGATTAGCGTACAATAATCAAAAAACAAAATTAAACAAATGCCACCCATTGCGTATGATGCGAGCACTTCAAACCATGATTGATACTCGTTTAATTTTCTACCTCGCATTTGTTCTAACAAATTCATTATCATTTGTCTGACTTGAGGAAATAAGACGGCAATACAGGCAATAAGGCCAACAATGGATAATAGTATGATTATACTATTTCCTACCTTAATTTTCTGATTGGATTGATTATGTACCATCATTTGTTATTTACTATTTACTATTTACTATTTTTTAATTTTTAATTTTTAATTTTTAATTATTTTAGTGCTTCAACAGGATTAAGACGCGGCTTCCATCGCTTTTGATCGTATGATAGTACGAATCTAAAACAACTGGCAAATCATCAAAATCATCGTTAAAGTGACTGCGCGTATTGCTATACGACGTAAAATTGAAATATTCCAGACAATAGTAATCATCCCAGGGATAATCGCCTAATCGTCGCGGAACCAATTTTTCAATTAACGGATAATTCTTTGCGATATTCTGGATAGAAGGAGCATAATCAATCACATTCTTAAAGTTAAACGACAGTTCTTCCCTGTTCCGGTTGGGATATAAAGTACTTAAATCGTGCAACAGTATTTCAATCCGGAATTCGGCATACCGTGTTTGATCGGCTAAAGCGTTTCCATACGAAAAAGCAAAAATAAAGAAACACCAGTTTAATGCAAGAACAATAACTTTTGCCCATTTTGTGTAATCCGAAACGACATAAACACATACAATAGAAAGAAATACGCCCAATCCTAAAAAAGCGCGGGGAGCATACAAAGGAGTGATTAAAAAAGAATAGGCTCCGAATGATAAAATGAAAGATAAAGCAAGAACCGTAATGGAAGCGAGAAATGATAATACTATTCGTTGCGCCGCCCGGCGTATTGATTTGACAACAAAAAAGAATAAAACAAGCAAAATGCCGATTTTCCATACGATACCCAAGTCCCCATTGATAGTCATCGCATAATTTTTTAAATTATGCACCGCACCGGACAGAATAGTAGAAACCGGATACATCGCATTGGATACGTAGGCTGATTCCTGTTCATTGAACGTTTTCATAAGGAAAAATTTAAACAGCAACAGCGCCAAACCAAATGCAAGTGCAACCTGCCCTAAAAAAACCAGGATTTCTTTGCTCGATTTCTTCCGGCTGTTCCAGTCTTGAAAGCAAAGAATTAAAACAATCATCAGGTACACGCCTGAAGCCGCCTGATAAGTCGTCCACATCATCAGCAAGCATGCTATTGAACAAAAAAGGAATGCTTTTTTGCGGCTAATAAACAAAAAAGGAACGATACTTACCAAAATAGACAAAGCCATGTAAGGAGCATCGAATTTAAAAATTAAACATTCCAAAAAAAAGGGGGAAAGTCCTAAAGGAATACTTGCTAACAAACGTACCGTCGTTATTTTTTTATTACCTGTCACATAAACCAATAATACACTGCTAACAGATAGGATGAGGATTGCCAGCAATTGCGGTAAGGGGGAAATATCCGTCAGATGGGTATCGCCATGAACAAAAATGGAAGAAAATTCCGATACATACCGGCTCCAGTCATGCCATCCTCGAAAACCTCTGATGGCACGAGCCAAATCATCTCTGTATAGAAAATTAGCCCGAATAATCGTCAGAATTCCCAACAGATAAACGACGAACATCCACACTACCGGCTTCACCAACGAACGAAAGTCGATTTCAGACAAGCAGGCTTTTATTTCCTGTTTCGCTTTTTGAACAAGTGCTCTGCCGGAATCTGTGAGGGTGCAATAATCGAAAAAAAGGATAAAACAAATCCCTCCCATGGCAAAAGACAATAAAAGTCGCACCCACGATTGATAGGTGGACGCTTCCCGCTGTAAAATTTGTCCTGCCATATTCATCATCGTTTGTCTCACTTGTGGAAACAAAACAGTTATACAGACAACAAGACTGATAGCTGATAACAGTATAATAATCTTATTCCGGATTTTCATTTTTTCGATTGAATTGATTTTGTGACATTTAATATACAGTATTTTTTCTTATTTCTGTTCTCTCACAATAAAATGCGGGCGCTGTTTCACTTCCGTATAGGTTTTGGCGAGATATTCTCCCAGAATGCCAATCGAAAATAATTGAACTCCACTCACTAACAACAGAATACAAATTGTTGACGCCCATCCGGCTACCGGATCGCCAAAAATAATTTTGCGAACAATAATAAAAACGATAAAAATCAGCGAAACAAAAAAAGCAATCGTACCGCTAATCGAAGCAAGGGCAAGCGGACGGGACGAAAAAGCCGTAATCCCGTCTAACGAATACAAAAACAATTTCCAGAATGACCATTTCGTTTCGCCGGCAGCCCGGTTTACATTTTCATATTCAAACCATTTCGTTTTGAAACCGACCCATGGGAAAATGCCTTTTGAAAAACGGTTCCGCTCCTGCAAAGACAATACGGCATCTTTATACATGCGATTCATCAAACGAAAGTCCCGTGCACCGTCGACTACTTCTATTTCGCTTAATTTGGCCATAAAACGGTAGAAACCGCGAGCGAAGAACGAACGGATGGGTGGCTCCCCTTGCCGGGTCACTCTGCGCGTTCCGGCACAATCAAACTCACCGGAATATACCGATTCAAACATGGATGAAATAAGCGCCGGAGGGTCTTGTAAATCGGCATCCATGACTACCGTGTAGGCTCCGGAAGCTTTTTGCATTCCGGCAAATATGGCGGCTTCCTTGCCAAAATTCCGGGATAAAATAATATACCGGATCCTTTCATTTTGGCTGGCAAGGTCTCGTAACAGGATAGCTGTTGAATCTTTAGAACCATCATCCACAAAAACAAATTCATAGCTTTCCATCATTCCCTTTTCAATGAGCGAAAGCAATTGTTTGACCATTTCTTCATAGAACAAGGGAAGGGTAGCCTCCTCATTATAACAAGGAACTACTATGGATAAATCGATTAAATCGGAGGGAAACATAAGGGGGGATTTACTATTTACTATTTACTATTTACTTTTATCCAAAACAAGCTCATGTGTATGTTCTTTATGTGTAAAAAGATTTTACGAACCAAAGGGAATTTCCAAAAATGGAAATCAACTACGCTTATATTCGCTTCACCAAAGATAGAACTAAAGAGTTTCATCCACATTTTTTTAGATAAAAAAGAGACGCCGACGCCGGCGGTGTTGGCGCCCATCTTTTTTGTCCACCGTTGAATCGATTGAAGAGAAGTGATGCGATAAATCAATTTACTTGGTAACGAATCGAAAAGAATTCCATTATACATGTTTTCAAAAACGGCAAGGTATCTTATATGCTTGTCCCGTTGAATGATGGATAAGGTATTCACCATATTACTTCGTGTCTTTTTATACGTGCTGGACACCAAGTGATGTAAAACCCAATTGATAAATACTACATCCATAGCATACTCGTTTAAGTAGGTTTCCAGATTCTCTACGGAGTCCATAATGATCGTTTTTCTGGGATGCTTAGTATTTATTTCAATTAAATTCGAAGCGTTGTCTAATAAAACGGCTTCCGATTGGGGATACCGGTTGAGCAATCGATCCGTAAAAACGCCATTACCACCTCCAATATCCAAAAATGTAAACTCGCCTGTCGTAAAATGGGTATCGATTAACTCTACAACCGCATCCCAAAATTTACCATTCACATATTCCGTATTGAATGATTCTAATTGATCTTCACTCAACTGCTTCAATTCATTCATGCCGTTATCCATTCATAAAATACTTTATTACGTTTCACTTGCTATTCGTCCTTTATTACCGGTAACTTCTTCAAACAACCGCACCCACTGATTCATTATTTTATCCTCCTGATAATCGAATGACATCTGTCGCGCTGCACGTCCCATGGTCCGGCGAGTTTCTTCCGATTCGATCAACTCACAGATTTTTTCCGCAAAGAGTTCAATGTTTCCGGAGGAAACTAAAAAGCCGTTTTTCCCGTCGGTAATGGTATCTTTCGGGCCGCAGGGGGCATCAAAGGCAACGATGGGCAACCCACACGACATGGCTTCAATTAAAACCATCGGAAGTGCATCCAAGCAACGGGAAGGAAAAAGCATAATGGATTGTTCCAAAAATCGAGAATAAATATCTTTGACCGGCTCACAGATTTCTACCACCGCATTCAGTTGGTATTGATTGATCCGGTCGATCAACGGTTCTTTTTGATCCCCTTGTCCATAGATAGAAAGCGACCACTCCGGATGTTTCTTGTGAACCAATCGCCACGATTCGATTAATTGATCATATCCTTTCTCATAGACTAATCTTCCGACAGCAATGGTTTTTTTTGAGGTACAGCCGGAAACAGAGTCCGGATAATAGGACAGCACATTTGGAATGATTTCTACGTTCGTTGCCTTTTTCCAGTACGTTTTTTCTTCTTTGGTCAGAACAACCAATCGAGTCAATTTCCGGCATTTTACTTTCAATAATTGCGTCCGGATTTTCTCAACGAGAATAGGTATACGGGAGGAGTACATCTTATACGCCATTAGCAAGCGATAATTGCCCGGAAAATGCAGTTCGCCTATATGAATGCTTCCGTCTTTCACTTTATCTAAAAAATCGATATCAATACCTAACGAAGAGACGGTAATATCCGGAGATAATTCTCGTAACAATTTTTCTAAAGCCTTTCTGTATTCTCTGATTTTTAGAAAACGGGATGTTACTTTTTGCACGTAATTTTCTTTTCCGAAATTGACATAGATACCAATATCCAAATGGTGAAGGTGAACCTTGCCTGACACGGGATAAAAAACGGGGCGCCCCAACTGTTCGGTAGTCACAATAAAGACATCATACCCTACTTTTTCAGCTAAATAATTGGCTTTATTGATAATAACCCGTTCCATACCTCCAGGATTATAAAGCCCTCCCGGTAATAGATACACAATTTTCATCCGGTTAACTCATTGGGTTCCTCCTTTGAAGCGTAATGTTGTATGATATAGCCTGAACCGAGTGCAAGATACATCACTTCAATGACATGGATATAGCCTACGGCCGGCGCTTTTATCTCCACAATAAATATGTAAAGAAAAAGCAGAAGGAAAAAAACAATGCCAATCTGGTCGGGGGATGATTTATTTTTTAACGCAATAGCTATCGGGCGAAAAGAGTATAAGCATTGGTATAGGATTAAACAGATTAATAATGGAATTCCGCCAAAAACAAGAAGGTTGATATATCCCGCATCCGAGTGGCGATAGCGATTAAAGCGCCCGCCATAAGCATCTACACCATGCCCTTTCAATAAGGTTTCATCATACAAATAATAATAATGATTCGAAGTAGATTCCATGGAACCCACTTCAAACTTCCCATAATCTCTATAATTATAATACCATTCAAAGGCAAAAGGAAAGACTTCGTTTTCGAAAGAATTACGCTGCCTGCCTGCAAATACAACATAATAAACAAACAGTAATAGAGAAGCGAATCCAATGATATACTTTAAATTTCGTTTTAAGAACCCAAAAATGCTGTTAAATGAAAAGAAAAACCACCCGCTTAACCCCATTAAAAATCCAATAAATCCGGTTCGTCCCGAAAAAACTGTTCCTAAGAAAATAAAAAAGAAAACAAAATATTTTTTCCATCCCACCATTAAGGGGTGGTTATATTTTAACTGCATCCAAAAGAATGCAATAAATGCAGCTCCAAAAGATGCGGTAAGTTCTACCAAGCGTGTACCGGACAAATTACAATACCGGAATCGATTCGATATTTCCGAATCCTCTTCCAATAATAATGCATCCTCCGGTTTCAATTTGATAAGGAAATCACCCAAAGGAGTGTACAAGTAAGCCACCAAACTAATCACTCCCTGGATAGCAAAAGCATAACAAATAATGACCGCTAATTCTTCAAATGCCCTTGATTCTTTTCCTTCCAGAAGCAACGGCAAAGCAAAAACTGTTGCCCACAACATCATAAATTCGATCCAAGTCCGTTTTTCCCGTCCTGCCATCACTTCCGTATGATGCAGGAACGCAATCACAAAAATAATAAAAGCAAGAGCAACGGTGCCTATGAGAATAACCCCATTGTAACGCTGAAAGAAATAAGTAAATGGGATCATTTTTTTCTTACCCATATAATACAAAGCAGATAAGCCTATGGATACAAAGGCCGAATTGTAAAACACCGGTACCCGAAAATTAAACAGAATTAAAAATAAAATGATGACCTTAAATAAAAACTGCATAATTCACAATTTATTCCCATTTTTTCATTTTCTCTCTACTATAGTAGATCGCGTATTCTTCCGAAGCAAAGGTAAAAAATTTTTCTTATTTTTTGTTGGTTTCATCCATTTTATTTCCAATTTTCCCTTTTTATTTCATTTTTGAAGCAAACAAGATTAAATTCAATACCAAAAATCATCGTTTATCATTCCACTACAGGAAGGTGCTTCATTAGATTTTCAATATAAATTGCTCGTGAAAACAATGCCTGCAATTGCTCGGGATTAGCTTTAGGCAAAGCATTGTCAAGAAAATCTTTATAGATGACTTCCAATTTTGAAATCGTATTCTTCTGATCAAAGGGATTGAAAAAATGCATAGCATTGCAAATTTTCCCTATTTCCAAAACGCCTCCATGATTAGACAAAAAAAGACCCAAACCCAGCGAAGCCGCTTCAACAATCGATAGCGGTGCATTTTCATACCACAAAGAAGGTAAAACAAATACATCGTAATGCGATAGTTCGGCAAACAAATCCGCCTGACTCCGCTTCGGTTTTAGAAAAACTTTATTCTGTAAATCGTAACGTGCTATTGTGTCGCGAATATTCGAATAATCATCTCCATCGCCAATCATCGTAAACGAATAATCGATGGGAGCATGCCGTATCGCTTCTATAAAAGGCACCAATCCCTTGGCCGGATCCAGCCGTCCGAAAAAAACCAAGCGCATCGTCGTATGTTCTTCCCTTAGGATGTTTTGCTTATAAATACCCAATGAATTGCATACATTATACATCCTTTGCACTTCCATTTTCGGATATGCCGATTTAATTTGTCGAGCCAGAAAATCGCTTGGAGCCAGAATCAAGTCAAATGCTTTTTGCTTGTTTCCAATGGAATAAGCAAGTACCCACTGTATTTTTTTCATAACACTATAAACGATTCCTTTTTCATCCAACCGTTTGGTGAATATATCGTAAAGCGATGGAGGGCTTTGAAAATTCATTCTTCTCCCTTTTGAAAAATAATTGTATCCCCGATTCGGACATACTAAGTGGTAATCGTGTGCGTAATAGATTATTTTACACTTGTTTCTTTTTTTGTACCGTCGCAAAGTATCCAAAATGGAAGGCGACAAAGCGCTGGTATAATTATGTATAATTACGCAATCGATGCGACGGGAATGGAGAAAAGCGTTTAATTTTCGCTTGAAATGGAAAGAATAAATATAGGAGAATGGAAATATTTTTCTTTCGGAAACGTCGCGAAACGCGTAAAACAGTTCTACATTACAATCCTTCCGGAGAATTTCAAGCTGCTCGTTGAATACAGCTTCCGCGCCTCCTCCTTCTACATAATCGTTCATTAACAAGATATTCATTTCCATTCTTTTTTATGGTTCCAAAGAAACAGCAGTTTAAATAATCCTTTCAAATAATTTCGCAGGATGAATGCATCCCAATACGAATGATTGAACTTTAGATAGCGAAGCGATTCCTTTTTGTACTTCCGGGCTAAAATGCAAAAAGTCATGGAATCTCTACGTGCAAGCACTTTCCCTGCAATAGCCGGCGACATCTTATCTTTCCAACTATCAATTAATTTCCATGTGGCCGTATAGATTTTTAGTACTTGGGTAGATACGTTTTGCCAGTGCCACCGGTAGCAGGCAAAATAATCATTCAAATAAACCATTTTACCAGCATACGCAATTTTAAGCCATAAGTCAAAATCCTCAATCACCGTATCTTCGTTAAAACCTTCGCATTTTTCCCATATCTCCCGGCGAAACATCACCGATGGAGCCGGAACCCGGTTGTTTTCAATCAACAACTCAAATGGAATGTGTTTTACCGGTTCATCAAAAGGCTCAAAAATCTTCCGGTCTTTCATGATCTGACTTTTTTCGTCAACCATATAAACTTTTCCGAATACCAGATCGACATCCGGATTTTCTTCCAGAAACCGTACTTGTTTTTCAATTTTGTCAAGCATCATAAAATCGTCAGATGCCAAACAGTTGATGTATTTTCCATGAGCGTATCGGCGGATCGCTTTATTCAGCGTTTTGGATACGCCTTGGTTCTCCTGGAAGACCAATACAAAACCGTATTGCTTTTGCATTCGATCCAAAATTTCACAGGAATGATCTTTAGAGCCATCATCAATCACAATCACCTCTATGCTTTTGTATGTTTGATTGATAATGCTTAACAGACATTCTTCAATATAGGCTTCATGATTGTAGGAAGGAACAACCACAGAAACCAGTGGATCGTCAATCGAATTTTCTTGTTTCTCTTGCATAACTTATCCGCCCGCTTGCTATCACTTCTTTCCTTTTTATTGAAGTATGCGAGCTCACGAACTTTTTCGTTAGCAAAGGTAAAACAATTATTCCATTGATTATTTCGTCAATATCATTTTCTTTGTTTCCACAAGCGTATTATCCACATACAAAGAATAATAAAAAACACCGGCAAACAAAGAGCCGGCTTTTATTGTCACTTTGCCGGCTCCAGGTCCTCCGGTGATGGGCATTTGTTTGCATACTCTTCCGGAAATATCGGTTATTACTATTTTTGCCGAATGAAACTTTGGAGGTAAGATATATTGGATGATTGTAGATTGGTTGAACGGATTCGGATAATTTTGTTCTAAAGAAGCATTGAAAGTAGAAGCAACCAAATCGTCTCTTAGAGAAGTCATGGTTTCTTTTTCCAACAGCTTATTTACCAAATCAGTCAACTCATCCACCTGTTGTTTCAACGCGGCAATGGCCTTGTCTTTATCATCACTTTTTTGGCTAAGTTCTTGTACCGCTTTCGCCAAAGGAACAACAAATTTCGAATAGCTCAAACCGTACAATCCGTTATTACTTTCGTCAATATTTACACCGCCAAAATCATATCCGATGCTTTTCGCCGCTTTTTCCACGTCCTGCGCTATAAATCCGGTGTGTTTCCGTTCTTGTTGTGCAGCTCTTATCTTTACGCCGGAAGAAACTCTTATCGCCATCGAATCGTCATTGGATTCATGATGTCTACTGGTTTTATGCATTCTATCAATTGCATCCTCGTCCAAGTCATACGTAATCGGTTCCAACAAGTTGATAAACTCGAGACCGGGAACGTTGGCCTGAACATTTTTCTTTACCCGCTTATCGGAAATCGTAGTCAAGTGTACATACGCCCGAATGCTGGTCACTTTGCTATTTCCAATCATCACCTGGTTGCTTGCAGTGGCTAAGGCTCCGTATCCAATAGCTGTTGCATTGGTCAGATTTTCCATATTCACATTGGCATCATGACCGATTGCCGTATTATAACTCCCGGTTTTATTTGAAATAAGTGCATGATTACCAATAGCGGTATTACCTATACCGCTGCTGTTCTCCCTCAGCGCGCGAACGCCCAGACCGACATTCCAACAGCCTGTTGTCAGTCTTTGAAGCGATTCATAACCCACCGATGTATTTGCTTCCCCATAACCGTATCCTGAATCGCCATGGCCCGGAGTATACAGCACCGACCACAACGACCGGCAACCCACTGCCGTATTGTAGCTTCCGCTTAAATTGCCTCCTAAAGCCTGTTCGCCGAATGCCGTGTTTTCAACGCCAGTCCGATTAAAATGCAGGGACGAATTTCCGCCTGCCGTATTAAAGCGACCGGTCAAATTGTTTTGAAGCGAACCGGAACCCAAGGCCACGTTCCAAAAACCAGTGGTATTGTATGCTAAGGCCTGATGGCCTAAAGCCGTATTATACTCGCCGGTTGTATTATTGCAAAGCGACCGGAATCCAACGGCAGTAATACCTGTGCCATCGGTATTACTGAATCCGGCCTCATTTCCTACCGCCGTATTTTCGGATTGCCGGTTATTAAACAATGTTTTTTGTCCGATTGCCACATTGAGGCTACCTACCGTCAATGAATTTCCCATAGCGCCTACTCCCACCGCCACGTTATTATCGCCTCCCGTGCACCATTCAAGCGCCCAAGTACCAACCGCCACATTCCCGGAAGCTGCTTTATTCCATTGAAGCGATTGTGCACCCAAAGCCGTATTGGAGGTTCCACTGCCTAATGCATTGGTTAACGAAAGATATCCGAAAGCTACATTGTTTTTATCAGGATAGCCCGTAAAACCTGCCCACTGATTGTTCGCCTTCAAAATCAAAGGCACATTGTTTGTCGTACCTAAGAAAGTAGATACACTTGAATCTTCGTTTCCGGCCAAAGACCAGAATGTTTGCGAAAAAAGAGATAAACGAATAAATAATCCAAGAAAAAGAGTAAGTGAACGTTTCATAATGTTACATTTTATTTTTTAATTCTAAAGGGGTTGTTTTTATAAAATACAATTTGATGTTTATCCTTTACATTTCTGTAAAGGCAACTCATTGATTTATCATCTACAAAGTAAGCTTTTTTTTACGAATTATCCTAATAATATTGTTTCAAATATTGCCTGAATTGAGTATTTATTAATCCATTTTTGAAAGACAAATGAACAAAACCACGAAATGAAGTAACGCTATTTGCAAAAAAAAGTAAAAGACTTTCATTATGATTTTCTTTCCGCTTTTTTCTAAAAAAATGTGGTCAGGAAAGGAATATTTTAACACATAAAAAGTCGTAAAACCCGATTGAAAACGTAAAAATGTTGACATTTTAATAATAAAAAAACTGTATCAAACGATTTATCAAATACATTTGATACAGTCCTCTCGAAATGCCTTTTTCAATGTTTCAATACAACTAAAATGCGATTTCCATCGCTTTGTATCGTATGATAATAAGAATCCAATACAACAGGTAAATTCAATGTACTGAAGTCAATGTGGTTTCCATCCGTTACATTTTCTATATCAAGCTTTCTATATCTAATAAAATTAAAGTGCTCCGTAAAATAATAATTTTCCCAACAGTAATCTTCTGCTAATCGCTTGGGTACCAATCTTTCAATTATCGGATCATTTTTAGCTATATTTTTGATAGTAGGCGCAAAATCGATCGAGTTTTTTAATTGGAGTATCCTATTGTTTTGATTCAGATTCGGGTATAAATTACTTAAATCATGCAGCAACATCGTTATTCGAAATTCCGCATAACGAGCTTGATCGGCTAAAGCATTTCCGTATGAAAAGGCAAAAACCAATAAGCACCAGTTTAATGCAAGAACAGTAACGATAGCCGTTTTCTTATAGTCCGACACTACATAGATACATAAGATAGCCAGAAATACACCAAATCCTATCAAAGAGCGAGGAAGAAATAAGGGGGTAGCTAACAATGAATAGAGCCCGTATGACAAAATGAAAGAAATGCCGAGAACCAAAATAGAAACGAAAAATGAAAGTATTCTTTTTTGTGCTGACTGACAGGTCGATTTAATTATAAAAAAGAGAATAACCAATGCAATACCCACTTTCCATACAATCCCCCAATCATGATTGACAATCAGAACATAGTTTTTAATATTGTTCAGTATTCCTGTTACTATATGAGGTAAAGGAAGCATCGCTGTAGAAGCATAATCATCCACCGGTTTCATAAGGAAAAATCGAAACAGTAGCATGGCGAAACAAAACGCAACGGCTGCTATCCCCAAAAAGGAAAAAATTTCTTTATTCGATTTTTTTCGGCTGTTCCAATCTTGAAAACCAAGCAGAATGGCAATCAACGCATAGACACCGGAAACTGCTTGATAAGTCATACACATAACCAGCAAAGATACGACGGAAGTGAAAATAAATGCCTTTTTGCGAGTGATAAATAAGAACGGAACGATACATGCTAAAATAGACAAAGCCATGTAGGGAGCATCAAATTTGTAAGCTAAACATTCTAAAAAATAAGGCGAAAGCCCCAAAGGAACGCTTGCCAACAACCTTACCGTGGTGATTTTCCTCTTACCGATAACATATACGAACAATACACTGCTCACAGACAATATGAGAATAGCCAACAATTGCGGTAAGGGAGAAATATCCGTCAAATTCGTATCGCCATGAACAATAATGGATGAAAATTCCGATACGTACCGGCTCCAGCCATACCAACCTCGACCACCGGTTACCGTTCGCCCGAGATCATCCAAATAGGTAAAATTGGCTCGAATAATCGTTAAGATACCCAAAAGATAAACACCGAAAATCAATAAACCGGGTTTTAGAAAAGAACGAAAATCAATTTCGGACAGGCAATCCTTCACCTCCCTGCTTACTTTTTGTACCAACGCTTTACCTGACTGAGTAAGGGTGCAATAATCAAAAAATAGGATCAAACAAATACCACCCATTGCATAAGAAAAAAGAGCTATGAGCCATGACTGGTAGGTAGAAGCTTCCCTGTGCATAATATGAGCTGCCATATCCATTATCATCCGCCTTGTTTGCGGAAATAAAACGGTGATACAGACTATAAGTCCGATGCCGGATAGAAGTAGGATACTACTGTTCCGAATTGTATTTTTACGATTGAATTGATTTTGTGTCATTTTTATAATTATTTAATATTGTATGATTCCATGTCCATAATCACAGCATTGATTTTTTGGGATAATTTCGCTGCTCCCTGTTCATTCAGATGATCGCAATTGAAATAATCCGAAAGAGTGAAACTATCGTCATCAAAATAGTCTAAATACGGTATTTGATATTTTTGGCTCAACGCATTACCCAGACTTCGGTTTCGTTCAATGATCGTTGAGTCTAAGAAACTCCTCAGTAAAGAATAATTTGGAAATGTGATTATAACCGGCGTTATCTTATGGGACTGCAATAAATTCAGGAGAGCTTCCAAATCGTTTAGAACCGAATCACCGCCGTTCCAGGTATTCACGGTATTATTGAATACTTTAGCACGAAGTTCATTGCTCTCTACAGAGGTCACTTTTTCATCTTTTCTAACGGCTTTATTCATCCAGCCTTTCATCAACCGTACCGGGCGATGATTGGTCATCAGCGATAAAGTTTGTTCCGGAGTATAAACAAAAAAGGATTGCAAAAAAGATTCTTTACAAAATTTACGATCTTTATAATCCAGGTTGTAATAGTACTTGTAAAAAAAATCCCGGCCTTCATCATGATCATAAGATAAGCTGTTATAATCCAATGTGAGCAGTACATATTTTAATCGCGGTAAAACGGGCAAATATTTCTCAGCCAACTTCCTGTCAAAATAAATGGATTGGCTTCCAAAGGCTAAATTATGAGCGTATAACGAGAATTGATTCGGGTCTATTCCATCCATAGCGTGCGAACTTCCCAAAATTAAAACCTCAATACTGTCGGCATTTGCAATCAATTGATCTCTTTTTTGTTTATACAGACTGGGCATGTTCCTTACGTAAATTTCACATCCGATGGTAATTACAATCACAGGGATAAAAAACAGAAAGATTCTAAACAAAAATTGCCTCATCATTATCAAAATTGAAAATAAATAAACTGATGTTCTGCCCCTTTATAAACCAAAATGCAAAACAGGATAAAATAATAAAACAAATACCGCACCCATCTTTGCCTGATGCCTACATCGGACAAGGCATGTTCTTTGTCTTTTCCAAACCATTCTACGCAAAGGAGAACAAGAATCATAACCAAAGATAAAACGACTTTTATTCTTCCCACATCATATTCTCCGATATTTGTTGAAAATAAAGAGACGGAAAACAATCGTGTAATGTAACCGAGCGCCTGTGAAACAGTATCTGCCCGAAAAATAATTAACCCAAGCGTTACCAAAGAGAAAGTAAGCAACATTCTTCCAAAAACTTTGGGAACAGGCAATCCCCATTGATTCGTTATCATTTTGCTCTTTTTGAACATAGCGCCTGATAAAATGACAGGAATAAAAAGAAGCCCATGGTAAAAACCCCATAGAACGAAAGTCCAATTAGCGCCATGCCATAATCCACAAATAACAAAATTTACAATGATAGCTAAAATCATTCCCCATTTACCCCAGTCACGCCACCTGATATTCAAAGGCATGAATATATAATCCGTTAACCAGGAAGTGAGCGAAATATGCCACCGTCTCCAAAAATCGGAAATATTTTGTGCAAATAGAGGAAAATTAAAGTTCTTTGTTACCCTGAACCCTAACAATTTAGCAATACCGGTAGCCATATCGGTATAGCCCGAAAAATCGCCATACATTTGAAATGTATAAAAAATGGCTCCGAGCAACAAACGATTAGCCGGCATGGTATCCTGACTGTCAAAAATTTGATTAACAATCGGTGCCATATTATCTGCTACCACCATTTTCTTAAAAGCTCCCCATAAGATTTGCCGTAATCCATCGACAGCCAATGCGGAATCGAACTTTCTTTTTGCTTTTAACTGTGGAATAAACGTATTGGGACGATCGATCGGGCCGGATAAAATACACGGGAAAAAAGCGACATAAGCCGCAAAAGCAATCAGGTCTTTTTCCGGCTCGTATTTTCCTCTCTGAATATCTATGATATAGCTCAACAGCCGGAATGTATAAAAGCTGATGCCGACCGGAACAATGAGTTTAAACGTATGCCAATTCGTCTGCAAGCCGATACTTTCAAATAAAGCCCGGAAGGAATCAATAAAAAAGTTCATGTATTTGAAATAGATGAGTGCAGCTACACCCAAAATAATCCCGAGAGTCGAATACAGTCTTTTCTTATAGGGATTTTCAGTTTGAAAAACAGCTAAACCTAATCCATAGAAAATCAACGTGGAAATGATTAATAAAGGCAAAATTTTCCAATCCACCCAAGCATAGAAAAAATAGCTTGCCAACAGTAAGAAAATATTCTGCTGTCTTGTTTTTTCATTCAATGTCCAGTAATAAAATAAGAAGAACAGGAGAAAGAAAATAACAAATTCAAGTGAATTGAATAACATAATCAACCAGCTTTACTTCTGCATAATACTATCCACCATTTCTCCCACATTTTTCCATGCCAGGATTTCTTTGGAAGTGAATTTGATTTTAAACTTTTTCTCAATAGCTACAATTAATTGGATATGAGTCAAAGAATCCCATTCATCTACATCATTGGCGGTAGTTTCTTCCGATAAAATGATATCTTCGTTATCCAAAATATTCCGGAAAATTTCCTGAACTGTTAGTAAAACATCGTTTTTATCCATTTCGACTTATTATTTTTTTGTAATAAAATTTTCTTTGGGCGTATAGGAATGAACATCCAATTGCCACAGAGCATTCACTCGTTGAAATCCGAGAGTCTTATAATGATCCTTTACCATCTCATTTTTCGACGTTTGAATATATTCACCCACTATTTGATCGTAGCCGTTTGCCTTTGCTAATTCAACCATGGCGTTTAACGTATAGGTTTCCATTCCACGTTTCAATACCCTGCAACTCATAAACCAGGTGTCGATAAACAAGGTTTTATCGTCTTTTTTCTCTAAGATAATGGCGCAAATCAAGCCGTTATCACCGAACTTATCTTCCAGCGTAAACGAAAGCGTCAGGTAATTATCCGATTGCGCTATGCGTTTCACTTCATCCTCCGTATAACGGATGGTCCGTAAATTAAACTGGTTGGAACGTTGCGAAAGTTGTGCAATCCGGGGAATGGAAAACGTATCGAACGACTTTGTTTCCGAAACCATATTCAAGCTTTTCAAAAAATCGTCTTCATTGGTAAACGATTCTTGAAAGACTATCCTCTCCGCTTCTTTTTGATATTGTTGCGTGCGTTTGGCATCTTCTTCCGAATAAGAAACCGTTTCAAACAAATTCAAATTATACAAATAATCCAGATACAGCGCCGGATCTTCAGGTAATTCGGGAACCGTAATGCCTGGAATATTTTCTCGCACTATATTTCGTTCGAAAGGATTATCGTCTAAGAAAATCATTGAATCGAAACCGATGTTCAAAATTTTTTGAATTTTGCGAATGTTGTCGGGTTTGTTTTCCCAATTGGCAACGAATACAGCCATATCTTCCAATTTCAACACCATATCCGGATGCTTCTCAAAAGGTTCCTTTGCAATCGATTCCGTATTTTTACTGCACACGGCAACAATAATCCCGCGCTGTTGTAATTTCTTGATCCAGTATTGAAATTCCGTAAAAGCTTTACCTATTCCTAATTGACCGACTTGTATGTTTTCAAGTCCATCGTCTCCAATAATCCCCCCCCAAACGGTATTGTCCAAATCGAGAATCACACACTTTTTAAATATTCCCTGAAGAGCGCTGATTATTTGTACCACCGATTGCGCAAAATAAGGCAAGGCATCGATACTGACGGTCATTTCCGTATTTATGTAAATGGATGGCGACCAGAACCGTTCCCTGCCGATCGTATTTTGAATGGTACTCAGATCGCAAATATACAGATCGGGCAGTTGCAAACTTAATTCCTGTAATAAAAAATTCAATTTGCGCAATTGCCAGCTAAAAGATTTTTCCGTTTTATTCGCATATTGACCGAATACTCTGTCGTCTTCTTCGGTATAATTGCAAAACAGAATTTTCGCATTGGTCTTATTTTGTATCGTAGAAATCAATTGCCGGATATGGGCAACAGCATCTCCGGCAAAATTCTTCCTTGCGTCAGGCGATTTTTTATTATACTTTTGAAGGATTTTATGTGTGGATTCAAAAATCAGAACAACATCGGAATGGAAGTGATACAATTCGGAGTCCGGATCCAAAATTTGCTGATCGATTTGATTAAAATCAGCTTCAAATAGAATGAGATTCATAGAATATTCAATCCCCATTCCTTTGATTGCCTGCGCGATCAATTGTGTGGCGCTATCTCCGAGCACAGCCAACCGTATTTGTTTAAGACCATCGACCGGCGTTTTTAACTTGCGTTTTAATTGTGTAAAATCCAACATACGGCTATTTTTTTATTAAAGCAAATTCGTTAATCTCGGATGTAGGCCACCACGTTTTATGCTGATACGGCGAATTAATAACCGAAACCCGTATATTCGGATTGAAAACAACCGAACAATCACTTAATAGAGAAGCTGTTTTTAGCAAATGGTCGCATCGCGATAAAATCAGGCAATTGACAATGGCATCGCGATTAATGACTGTTTTTGAATTCTCTTGCTTCAAATGGATCTGATCGCCGGTCTCGGAGCGGATCGCATCGTCTCTGTAAACAATCGGAATTGATACATTCGAATTTACAAGATACTGAATGACTTTGACGTCGTCGGATGCAAGAAATATACGGTTTATTGCTTGATCTTCTGCTAAAACGTTGCACACATATTTCAATAATTCTTCAAAAGTAACCTCCGGCGCTTCCATTGATTTGTCGGTACCCCGATAATGAATTCCCAAAACCTTGCATCCTCCAAATCGTTGGTCTGTAAATGCTTTTACTTCTTCAATGATATCTTGATTAATCCCTAAATATTTTTCAAACAATTCGTTTGCCCTATTTAAACGTAATCGTTCATTGAAATTTTTCCATACCAAATCGCTTGTGTCGCGAATAGAGGTATATTTTATTTCCGAATGATTGACCGGCAGTTCCTTTTTATAAAAGAACAATTCCCTAAAGTAATCCGTCGCAGGATTTTTTTCTTTGTAATTAAATTTGAACAATGGAATATATCCTTTTGTATCGCAGTATAACAAAATCTCGAGAACGTTGACAATCCTTGCACCCAAACCCATCCCGTCCGTATTCAAGTCAATGGCATAATATCCGCTTTTTGATCGATTTCTAATCAAAAAACCGATTCGAATTTGACGAATTTTTCTCATCCATTTTCTCATACTAATACTTATTCAATAAGTCAATTACTTTTTCTATTTCCTTTTCCGTCATCACCGGACTCATCGGAAGAGATAATACTTCGCGATGAATTTTTTCAGTAACAGGAAAGCTTTTCTCATTCCATTCCTTATATGCTTTTTGTTTATGCGGTGGTACCGGATAATGAATCAACGCTTGCACACCATTATTTTCAAGATATGAACGCAGTTCGTCCCGTTTTTCCGTTCGTATCACGAATAAATGGTATACATGCGAATCTTTATGTTCCGGAAGCAAAGGTAAAATAATTTTTTCATTCTTTATTTTTTCCACATAAAAATTTGCAATCTGTCGTCGTATTTCATTTTCCTTATCCAAATGTTTCAATTTAACGGAAAGAAATGCCGCTTGAATTTCATCCATCCGGCTATTTAATCCTTTGTATTCGTTTATGTATTTTTCTTTTGACCCGTAATTACCCAAAGCCCGAACGGTGGTTGCCAATTCCTTATCCGATGTTGTAACAGCTCCGGCATCACCTAAAGCGCCTAAATTTTTACCGGGGTAAAAACTGTTTCCGGCAACATCTCCTAAACTTCCGGATCGTTTTGCAGACGATTGCGGGTCATGCCCGCAATGACAATAAGCGCCGATTGCTTGCGCGTTGTCTTCAATTATTTTCAGATGGTATTTCGTAGCTACATTTTCAAGTTCGTCCGACCAGCAAACCCGTCCGTACAGATGAACAACCATTATCGCTTTGGTTCGCGAAGTTATTGCTTGTTCAACCAATGAAATATCTAAATTATAAGTCTGAATATCCGGTTCCACCCATACCGGTTTCAGCCGGTTGTCTGTGATTGCCAAGATCGTAGCAATAAATGTATTGGCTGGAACAATCACCTCGTCGCCTTCTTTCATTACGCCTAATTCAATATACGATTTCAAAATCAACCGTAAGGCATCCAAACCATTAGCACACGTGACCGCATAAGCGGTACCCAAGTAATTTTCTAACTGCCATTCAAACGTTTTCACCCGTTCGCCTTGCAAAAACCAGCCGGAATCAATAACATCGGCAGCCGCCTGTTTTAATTCTTCTGCATATCGGGTATTGATTTTTTGTAAGTCAAGAAATTTTACCATATTGATTCATAATAATTTCATGAATATTGTCGTATGATTTTTGCCCATTCCTACTCCAGAATTGAGCGGATCTAAAACCATAATTCAAAGGGAAGAAATCACATTGCGCATAGTTGGCAAGCGCAAAATCTACTTCCGAATCTCCAATAACAAAATCCAAAGATATCTGTTGGATAGCGTGATATTTATTTAATCCTACGTTTCCCGTATTCTTTACTATCATCCTGTCACAGAAAAAATCTTCAATACCCCATTCGGATAATTGACAAACAGTATTTGACTTATTAGCTCGTGCCGTCAATAGAAAAAGATTGAATTGATCACTCATCCTTTTTAAATCACGCAAAACGTTGGGGTATAACCGATCGAAACGTAAATATTTTTTATGTTCAATTTTTCGTATCCAAAGAGAGATAATAGCTTCTTCATTGAGTATTTTTTTATTTATCAGATAAGATAAGCCGGTATTGCCTTCCGATTTATAAGACACAAAATCGGAAAAATCATCCGGAGTATGAGCAGTTCCATTGATTTGATTTATACAATCAGCCAAAACAACAATATGTCGCCGGCGACTATCTAATAGTGTCCCATCCAAATCAAAAACAACATTCTTTTTCGATGGATCTAACTCATGCATGGCATTTTGATTTCATGGTACACTCTGACAACCATTTGATTATTACTTACCGAACCAAGATAATCTTTAAAATCACCGTTACCGGATAATACCGATAAAAATGCCGATGCCAGGCCGAAACCGGCAGCCGAACTCAAAGCGGTGCCTGCGCCCAGACGCATGTTCAAATCGGTAAGACACCATTCCTGATCTTCATTTTTCATGAATTGGATGCAAGAAGCCAGCGGTAACGGTACTAATGCGTCCATGCGATGAATGATTTCTTCCAAACCTTTATCCTGAAAAAAACGAGCTTTCGTACAAACGCCTGATTTGACTTCCAACCGCTCTCTACATACAAAGGCCCAAAAATCATCTTTCTTAAATACCTCAACCGTAATTTCCGGATGTTGCAGGATTTCCTGAATAATTATTTTTTCCGAGAAATCGATATCTTTCCCTTTTACTATTCTTACTCCTTTTGAACCAAATCCGGTATCGGGCTTAACAAAATAGGATTTCTCCGGAATAATGTTGCTGGATTCGTATTGCTTGGGAACCGGAATGCCGTTGTTTTCAAAAAGTTTCGACAGCTTACTTTTGCTTATGCAAATTTCCATTATACTCGCATCGGGCGCTGTAGATAGAAGATTTAATTTTACTACATCCGGATTATCGTTGGGGAAAATCGCTAAATCGAAATCGATCAAAGGAACTACTATATTCATTTTTTCCTTTTCCATCAAATTCAGCATATAGCTGTAATAAACCGGATCGTTGATCGGAGGTAATTGGAAATAGTTATCGCTCAGTGTAGACGCCGGAACAAGACTTTGATCATTACTGTCGCCCACACACAATTCAAACCGCCCGGCAAAACGTTCTTTAACCAAATTGCACAGGTGCCATGCAGTAGCTGTACCTCCGGCCAAGATGAAAATCTTTTTTTTTGTCATTGAAGATTACAATAGAATTTACCTTATATTAAATTGAATCCAAAGATACGATTTTTTTTAGACAATTCCTACTCCCTTCTGTTTTAAAATCGATGGAAGAAACGCTCCAATTCTTTTTCTTCGTTCCTCTCACCGGATTCTCCCTGATAATACAATGCCTCCGGATGGTTCTTGAAAAAGTGATCGATTTTTTCTTCCTCCAAGGCATCGAAAATACGTACCCGCATGGAACTAACAATCTTGGCAGGTTGTCCGGCCAGAAACGGATATTTTACATTACTTTCAATAAAATCTTTGTTTACCAAACTATTGCCGGCAACTAACGAATAATCGGGCAATCGAGCGCCTTTGGCTATGGTTGTCCGGTTACCTATCCAGCAATAATCTCCAATTACAATCTCGCCATCCCGCCGGTCGACTCGCCCTGTCTCTATGTTTCGCACATAATGAAAATTCGTATCAAAAACTTGGGATTCATTCGTGATCCGGCTGCTTTTACCTATGGATATTTTATTCCAGCAACAAATTTTCACACCATTTCCAATCGTAGAATATTTGCCTATCGTACATTCCCCGAAAATGTTTAATACGTAATCAACTGAAAACTGCGCAGTCCCTTTGAAAATTAATTTGCCGGAAATATTGATTAAAGCGCCTCCTCTGGATGCGGAAAATTTGTCAGTATTCATACCTAAATGGATCATTCCCGATCGAACCGGATCTTCGATAACCATTTTTCCCGAATGAGCGTATATTTTCACTTTTCCATACACCAGAACAGGGAAACGGATCGCTTGTTTGAAGGGAAGGAATGTAAAATTAACATAGATTGTTTTGAATAGGTTAAAATTGTAATTCCAACGATGCTTCCAGTGCGACAGAAAGATGTATGTTTTGCTGTTTTTTCTCATATTCTTGAATTATTTATTAAATGAACGAAATTCATTGATTTTGACCACTCTTTGAGTGTAATACCTTAGAAACAAAATGATAGAGAGAATAAAAATGATAAATTAGGAATATTTTCATTTTTCCCTTTAATTGAAATTTAGATATCCATTTTTCATATATTTTCCTTATTTCCTTCTTTTTATCTCTGTTAGGTAACAATATGGTCCCAATCAAGTAATTTTCCTGCAACTTAGTTATATTCAAAGAATATTTGTAATTAAACAAGGCATTGATACCATCTAACATTTCCAATTCAGACATCCATTTTTTCACTTTTATAGAAAATTCCGTTTTGTGAAAAGTTTGTGACCAGGAACCCGGAATTCCACATCGATATGCTGCCATTTCACTATCAAAATAATATACCCTCCCTTTCGAGGATAGATATAACTGTAAAGGATAATCTCCAACATGACAATTCTTGCAAAAGTCCGGATAACCAAATTTAATATATTGAGTTCTAAATAGCAGTGATGCCGTTGGACAAAAGATTCCTCCTTTATTTATTATATCTTCTACCGGCACATATCGATCTTCATTGTATCTTCTACAATCGCCTATTTTATTTCCTTCTGCATTAATTATTTTTGCATTATGAAAACACATCGAAACCTCTTCATGCATTTCCATAAAATCTACTTGTTTTTGTAATTTATTGGGGTCTGTCCAATAATCATCGCCTTCGCAGAGGGCGATGTATTTACCTTTCACTTCTTTCATAAACAAATATTCCCAAATATTAAAACCTTTCGAATATTGATTTTCTGTTTGTAAAATTGGTATAATTAAATCAGGATATTCTTTGGCATTTTCTTTTATTATTTCTGTTGTTTTATCGGTTGAGGCATCATCGTGTACAATGATTTCTATGGGGAAAGTAGATTGTTGCATAACAAATCCGACGAGTGTTTGTTTGATGTATGGCTCATGATTATATGCTGTGCAAACAATACTTACTAAAGGAATTGTATTTTCCATAACTTGTTCTAATATTTATAATATTTTACATTTACGCGTCAGAGAATCGATGAGATTATAACCATCCCAAGTTAAATTAAACTCGCTTGTTTTTCCAATTGGAACGACTCGATCAATACCATTTAATTTTTTGGAGGCAATAAATTGTTCCAAAAAAGCCCTGTCAAAGCCATAATAAGCCATAGTCTGATATTTTCGATTGACAATAGGCTCTATTTCATCCAGCGATTGAGCGGTGTATTCAACAAAATATCCTCCGGCACAACGGTAGGTATCCATATTTGCCGGCAAGCTGTCCCATTCAACACGCCACAGCCGGTTGTCAACAGCCGGTTCTTTATGGATGTGATGCTCCACAGCTTGCAGATACAGTTCATTGAGTTTA
>Ga0123357_10000414_pt1 | contig 40690 bp, 30 predicted proteins | sample TergutEmb28metaG_FD_89873 | JGI IMG/M metagenome (GOLD analysis project Ga0123357, IMG submission 89873) | Embiratermes neotenicus P4 segment gut microbial communities from Petit-Saut dam, French Guiana - Emb289 P4 | ecosystem: Host-associated > Arthropoda: Insects > Digestive system > Gut ...
CATGCGGGATCCCCTATGCAATTAATAAAGAACGCAAATGTATACATATAATAGAATAGGTTTCTAAAATTAGTCAACCTGAAGATGACCCACATGGGTCGAAACATGTTGTGATTGAAAAAAATAGTAGGAATACCTAATTAATATTACTATAAAGAGTAATAGGATTTACCTACTTTATAAGTTGTGTTAGACGGAACTGTAACGACCTACATTAAATTAGTTATTTATGGATGTTCTCTTCTACTTCTGGTGAATTCCTGGAAGTGATTATATCTTTTATTCAAAAATGGGACATGATCGTAATAAACTGTTGTGGAACACTTCAAATCAAACTTTATACTGTCAGCATACTAGTAAAACAACCTCTGATGTGCAAATTGCTTGTTCGTGTATGGGCCACATCATATAAATGTCAATTATAATACTAGCTGTCTCTAAAGACATTTATGGTTGCATTTGGAGTGATATTATCTCTGATACACTGACTGTAGTCCATCTTTATAAATTTCACTTCACTTACACAGAATGAAGCATGCACTTAGAACTGCAGCTAAAAATCTGTTGATGTTTGGGTGCGAGAGAAGAAATTAAATTGATTTATCTGAACTAGATCTTACACCATCTGAAAGCCAGCAGTTTTACTGACAAAATTAAAGTTTGCTTGTGCTTCAAATTTGTGAGGGAAAGTGCAGCTCTAAACTGAGAGAGCAGATTGAGCACAAGTCTGCTGTTCAAGGAGTCAGAGGTGTAAGGTATGAGAAAAAACATTCACACCTACTCCAGTCTGAGGGGTTAATTAAGTCATAAACAGGCTGCTAAACTTTATTCACTGAAGGTGGATAAAATTGTAAGAGATGTGCTATTTAAATCCTAGAATACTTTTGCCCAGAAATATTATTTATTACTGTCAGTTGGTTCTCATTTTACGCATTGATTAGCTAAATTTATTTCATAACAGATACATAATATGTTTCCTGTGAGGTACAACCCCAATATCAGCTTCACCTGTCATGTTAATCATATTGCATGTTATATAGCAAAACAGCAGAAAACTTTGTGATCAATCTTGTACTCCATAACCTGTAAGAGGCACCATACAAAGTTTAAGACATGGTGTATTTGCTCAAATTCAAGATGACCCTGCATATAAGACAGTCCCTATCTCACAGTCTTTACTTTTCAGGAAAATACCTGCACAAAACATGTTTTGTTTTGTGTGTGATTATAAGATGACTCCATTTTTCTGATGCTGTATTCGGAAGAAATCTTTTGTCTTCCATTCAGGTAAAAACAGTAAAAGTTTCTGCAGAAACATGAGCAGAGAGCTGTTAGGGAGAAGCCTGATCATGGATGGGTTAAAGGTACCACAAGGGTCATGAGCTCACATGGTGTGGTTATTTGGGTTATGGAGTTTTATCCTTACATAAATTGCTAAAAAAAAAAATCACATAGACAATAAACTGACCCTTATGGAAATTCATGACATATTAGATTTTTTTAAAACAAACACAAAACAGCAAAAATTTCAGCTTACCTCTTCAGATTCAATGGGAAATTCCACAGCTTTGTACTTGTGTTAATGATTTAGGGAATGGTCAGTAACATGTACTTTAACATGTTAATTGCCATGAAGGAAACTGGTGTCTATGCAGAATATTTGCCCTGTTACCACAGTGGTAATAGGTGTTTGGTGCAGACCTCTTGCCTTGCTAAAGGGTAGAACACTGCTGTCCACCCTGTGACACATGAATTTGTGGTGCAATCAAATAGTTTCTGGGCTGCATTTATTTCTCTATAACAAAGGCACTTACCTTGTAGTCAGTGTAATCAAAATAGTTTCCCCGGGATTTTGTACAGCAAGCCCAGTGATTGCACAACCGTCTGAAGCATTTCATGAAGCTCACTGTTTGAAACGTGTTAAGTGGGTCCCACGTTTTTGCATGAATCATGGTGATATCAAATCAAGAAAGAAGTCACACAGAGCTACATCTGTTAAGTATGGAGGGTGTGGAATGGCAGTTGTTTTGTTTATAACTAGAAATTCAGTCATAGACAAAACGGAATGAGCAAGTGCAGGGCTCAAATTTTGTGACCGTCTGACACATATTCAGGTTGTCTGCCAGAATGCTCTGAACTACAGTAAATTAAAATTCCGAACATATTAGCAAGAGACAGTGATACTTTTGTTGTGAGGAATAGTACTTTCACTCATTCCACATTTTCATCTGTTTTGCTTATCATTGCACATCGTGAGTATACAACTTCTTCAGCAGAAGTCATGTCATTTTCGAATATGGGAAACCAGTGAAAAACTAGTGATCTTCCAATTGTCTGCTGTCCAAAAGTAATTTACAATATATAGCAAGTTTCTATAGCATTTTCCCCAGTTAGAGCAATGTTTGATGCAGACACAGTCTTCTTACAATTCTGCACTTTTTAGGTGCAGCAAAATCTAAATTGAATAGCACACTTAAACTTAACAATGCATCACCCAACAATTACACATGCAGCAGCCTTAATTCCAAGCAGGGAAGGACTCAGCAGACTACTCTACTCTACTATAAACCTAGCTGTAGAAGTATGTGCTAGCAGCATTAGTGTCATATTATGGTCAATCCAGAAATTGTATGTTTGCACCACAAATGATTTTATCCTGGTGTTATACATCTATTGTTTGTATGTAATCTGTAAAGTATTATGGATATTGTAACACTTATCTGCATCTTTGACAGTTCACAATTGTGTAACAAAGTTGTATGTCTCAACTTTATGGCCTAGTACAGGCAGTATAAAAAACCATAGCAATTAGTGCCTTGTGTTGCCCATATTGTTGGTTTGAGTCTTATGTAATCGTGCCCTGGAAAAGTGTTGCATATCCAAATCTGAAACCACAGATCACCCAGCATGTATTTACATGTATTTATATTAACCCGATGTCTAGCATGACATTAACCATTAATTTATGACCACAGTCGTTAATTATCTCATGAACTTAGAGATGGCTGTCATAGACAAACAAAAGTTTTCACCCGTACTTGCTCACTTGCCTTCAAAAGTAGACATTGAACAAGACATTTAACAATGTATCTTTTGAATTTACAACTGAATAACCAGGAAAATAACACTGGTAGCACAACCAGAAGATTCAGTATAGCTGATGCTGAAGTCCATCTTAACTAGTTTCATCCAGATTTGATACTCACTAGCTATTTCACTAACATCAGTGTTAATGTTGCCCTTCCATCTCCTCAGTCTTATAAGTGACTATTTTTTAAGGATGTTGCAATATGAGAATTATGTTTGCATTCATTTTTTCACCCATCCTGTTAGCATATCCAGTTCATCCTACCCTCCTAGCTTCTAGAGGTCACTATCTGGGTGACACAAATCTCAAAGGTCCTTACTATATAATATTCTAAATTCTTTCTGCAAAATACAGTATCATGTTGTACCTCCACTGTATGTTCATTGAGTGGAAATTGTTGTATCACTGCTGGTGAATGCACAGAATGGTTTCAAGGGGACCATTTGTGCATTTCATAGCTTGGAGATGTTGTCTTTGATGTTCTCTATCGATACCATGCCTGTAAGGCAGTAGATACCATGTCAATGAGTCAAAAAAGACAACATGTCAATACTGAGTAACCTAAGATGTGGTGAAAAAGTTTGAACAAGTTGGATCCGAACACAGGTGGCACATGGTTGTTGTGTGAAAGAATGTTGGTACAGCCTGCAGAAAGTATGTGGCAGCAATGCATTACCATACCACACTCTCACATGATGGATGATAAGTTATGATGCTGATTTGCAGGATAATATATCATTCTTGATAAGCAGGTCGAGCTTGTAAAGTCATTACTGGAAGTAGACAGGCATTGATTGACACACAGATTGGATGTGGAAGTTGGGATAAGTGATTTTAGTGTGTTCATCACGTCAAGGAATACTTGAGTATAGTACCACCATACTGAAGTAGAAAAGTGACATAAGTATGCTATTACAGTCTGGACATGAGTTCTTCTGGCTTTGATCTGGTTCTGAAAGTGAATGAATCCCTCCAAGGAAAGCAGTTTTGCAGTGTGGTGGATGTGATGCAAACACTAGGGTGGTCCAGTGCCATATGAATAAGTATCAGTCTGCAGATGGTATCAGTGAACTCAGATTTTGGCCAAGGTTCCTCATGTGACAGGAAATTACGCTGGTGGCATGTAATGATGGTTTCTAATGAAATAAAACTTTTCTACATGTACCACACATATTGTTACTACTTTTCACTCAACCCACATATATTTGTCTGACTTGGCATCTTTGAAACCATCCTGCACTGACTTTCTGATAGTGTAGGTGCTTCAGAATGACTGCCTCTACATCACCACCAGTGACACTCACTTGGTGCAAGACCTCATGCACAGTAACACAACATATTCCCTACATAAGATCTTTGAGTCGTGTTTGTGGCAGTGAGAGAGGTAGTTCACTTACCCCCCCACCCCCTCCCCCCATTCTACATAAGCTCATGCATGCAGGTGCAGTTACTATGTGTAGGAGGGACACATGCAATGACTGTGCCACAATGACTCCTACCTGCATCATTGTATAAAAAAAAATGAAAATTCCAGGTCAAACATGAAACACCTACATATACATTATGTTGTATTTGAAGTAGAAATACAATCTTTATAAATAGGTATTTCCATACTAAATAACAGCTAAGCCTCTCAATTTACTTTCCTATAGGCACATCATCCAGTAGCTTTGCTCATGTTTTGAGTATAGTTCCAGTGCTGCGGGATCAGTGGAGCGGTAGACTATGATGTGTCATGGTGGCGTTTGAGGGAACTGGGGCAGCCAGACTTATTTGTGCCTCGATCATGCTGCGTACTGAGTGATGCTGCTGATGACTCGAAAGCCTTTTTGGATCCTCATCCTCTGAATATATCACTATGCCAGTCTGTTGATCAGGGCCTGTATCATATGGCCCGTCACTCAGAGGTAAGTATTTATATACAATAGTAATTCAGGCCCTGAAAATGTATATCTTACTAGGTTAATGTCTTGAAAACTTGACAGTTTTCTCATCTCTTCATAAGGTTTCCACAGATAACACTTATTTATCATTGTTATAGGGATGTTTCTTGCAACTGGAAGGATGGTTTAGGTACCACACGACCCTGTTTCTTGCCATTGGATCTGGTCTTGTGTTGGTGGAGCTGTCTGTGTTGTTGAGCACTATTTTGGTTTGCTTGCAACTTCCAAAGTACCAAACTTATACTTCAGAGTCACATGACCCTGGATACAAGTCAGCATGAAGGTGGCTTTTGCCAGAGTGTGGATCAGTGTGTCATACTGGAGGCCAGCAGAAAGCGTACAACAGTGCTGGAACATACCGTGATGTAGGTAGTTGCAGTAGTAGTGCAGGTAGAGGCAGGTTTAGAAATGACATTCCATTAAGGATAGACACATACAGTTCAGGGTTTAGAATGGAACCAGGAAACATGACTCAAAATGTTGCAGGAACTGTGAGTCGAAGCACATTTGGTCATAGTGGTACCTATACACTGAGGTGTAATTTGAATCCTTTGGCACTAGATGTTGACATGTTGAATAAGCGTAAATGTATATATGAGAAGAATGTGTCCACACGTCTTGGCACAGCCCCATCTGCTAGTCTGCAGACGTGGCGTAATCCACCAAGTACATTTAATGTTGATGAGGAGCACCCAGAAACAGGCGAGGGAACAAACCGTATGAACAGCATGATGTGGTGAATGATAGCTTGCTTTCAGTTGTTAGGTGATCCCTGCGCCCTGACAGCAAGTTTATCTGTGTCTTAAGATGCTATATCATATGTGTCATAGGAGTGTAATAATTTTATATTTTTGTAGTAAAATATGTCACTGATGACTTAGAGTAGTAAATGAACCTTACGAAGTCTGAGTCAGAGACTTTTGAGATTATAATTTTCATACACGAGTTAACTTTAGGCTGTCTTCTGCCACCAAATTATGAATTTGCTTCTGCATTGTAATGACATACATAGTGTTTTAATTTAGCTTTTCATGTTCTTCAGTTTCCTTTCTCATAATCTGTATAGAACAACAGGTGGCGGAATTCTTGTTTTCCCATAACAAAATTCCCTTCTCTTCTAATCATACATCAAAGTTATAAAACCACTGGAATACAGTATTTTGTGAACTTTCAATTTATATGTAGTTAAAATTAATTTCACCCTGAAATGTCACCCTAACTTGCCTCTTTGAATATTTATTCATATTAATTAATATTTGTTCATAATAATCTTAGAAATGGAAAGGAATAAGCCATCATATTTTCAGTTTGCACGTGTTTATTGTAAGGTTGCTGAATAGTGATCTTTTGTAGCGCCTTTTTCTACATTTTGTTATACTGGATACGACAGTGTGTATGTTAATGTGACATGGTATCTCATGGGCAGGAGAGTAAGCTTGCCATTGTACAGTGTTGTTGAAATACACATCAGTCTAATAAGCTGCCTTATTATACATCATACATCAGAAACAACTGAAACAATAGTTTGCAGGTAAATAGCTGTGGATGTTGTGGAGTCTGAAAACACTGTTCAACAAATTCTGCCTCGGCCTTACGGATTTTGACCTCTTTAATCGCCGTCTGGTGTTGCAAAAAGGTGTATCTTGTAAGGTTTTCAAGAAACAGACTGCTGATATTTTTGTCATTTGAAACAAATTTTTTGTTTTACTGTCCTTGTATTCAGGAGAAAAATGTAAAAATTTACAGAAATTTAAGTTAATTTAGGATTAATGTTTGTTTGTTACAATCATATAGTATGTTTTACTTTACCATTACTGTACTAAATTAGAATAAACAACAATTGCCTGCCAAAAACACAATTTAGCTGAATTTTTTACACTTGCTTTCGTCTTGTATGGAGCTGGAATTTCTCTTTTCAGTTGCCAGCATTAGTCACCAAGCATTGCTTGGACTCCATTTACCTTGGTAGCATTTTTCCATGATGAAGGTTTCTTGGTGAAATCTCTCATCATACTCATCACTGACATTTGCGAAGTTGCTAGGTTAAAAACCCAGATGACTGTGAAGGAAGTGCAGTTTGAGTGACATGTTGCATCCCATATTTCTGAAGGTTTCATTCATTCATTCATTTACTTCCATATATCCACTTACAGGAGCATCCTAAGGATGTGGAGACAGTCACAAAGGTCTTTTTGAACACTTTTGTCTCATTCACTGTACTTTTTATGGAAGTCGGCAAATGAGTAAAAACTCTAATTCCGGCATAATGGACTCCTTTTTTCGTATTTTGCTAGGTGTGATAAAGGGGGATGTAGGTTATTGCTATTCCTAGTTTTTGTTGTGTACAATTCTGCATTGTCCAAAAATAAATTTCTATTGTTAACTACAAACATTAACAGAGAATATATGTATTGGGCAGATAAGGGTAATTTTTTTTACTAGTTTAAAAGAACTCTACATGAGTCATTATTCCTAGCCCCCATTATTATTCGAATCGCTCCTTTCTGTAATTTGAATACACACTATTAGTTGAATTACCCCCAAAAAATCAAACCATAGGACATTACTAAATAAAAAAAGCAAAGTATACCATTTTTAATGCAACCTGTGATAAATACAGACTAGACCTTCTAATTATATAACAAGCTTTATTTTATTTGGGAGTAATTGTAGCAATATGTTGTTTTGAAGAGAGTGTATTATCTACTGTTATACCCAACAATTTTACAAAATTAGTCTGTGTTATCATTTTATTTTCATGTTCAATATTTATTTTATTTAAAGGTTTATTTTTAGTTATAAATTGCATATAATAAGTTTTATCAAAATTGAACTAAAGAAGGTTTGAATTAAACCACTTCTTCATTGTCTTAAACACTATTCAAATTTCTTTCAAAATTCATGAAACATGGGTCACTAATAATTACACTTGTATCGTCTGCAAACAAAATAATTGAGGAGTTATCGTTCAATAATGTACATGGTATTACAGATGGTAAGTCATTAATATAAATCAAAAATAGCAACGGTCCCAAAACTGATCCTTGCAGGATGCCTATATTGATTGTGTTCCATTTTTAAATTTTTTTTTATTAAATTTCACCCTTTGGGACCTGTTCTCTAAATAGGATTTAATTAAAGTATCCATCACTCCCCTTATACCATAATATTCCATCTTTGCTAACAGAATATTGTGGTTTACACAGTCAAAAGCCTTCTCCAAATCAAAAAAATATACCTCGAAGTATTCTCTTGTTATTTAAAGCTGTCAATATATGATTAATTAATTTATAAGCAGCTTTATCTCTTGATTTCTTCTTTCTGAAACCAAATTGACTGTTTGCAAAAATATTATTGGATGTGATATTACTCCATTATGTATAATTTTTTCAAAGATTTTAGGAAATGACATTAACAATGAAATTGGTCTGTTATAAGCCACATTATTTTTGTCACCTTTTTTATGTAGTGGAGTTATAATAGAATGTTTTAATCTAGTTGGGAAAACACCGGAGTTTAGTGATGTGTTAATAATGCAATATAGTGGTGAACTAATAAAAGGTGCACTAATTTTCAGTATCCTCATTGAAATTTCATCATACCCACATTAATTTTACCAAGGGAAGGAGTGTATGATTTTTGCAATTTTCCCTGTAGATGTATTGTGGAAAACAATATTGGTAAGTGGAAGATTAAATGCCTGAGATAAATAAGACAGTATTTTGCACAGTTAATAATTTGTTTATGACTACCTGTAATTTTGCAAGAGATATTTTCCGCTATTGTTAAAAAGTAATTATTGAAATTTTCCGCGTTAACATTCTTATTATATTCCTCATCTGTATTTAAAGTGCTTAATTTATCATATTTAATATTATTTCCTCCAGTTTCGCCTCTTATAATGTTCCATTTTGTCTTGATTTTATTATTTGAATGAATGATTTGATCATTGAGGTGTAATGCCTTAGCAGTCTTTATTACCTTTGATAAGATTTTGCTGTATCTCATGTAGTATTCCTTTAGTTGAATATCATTATTATTCCTAGTTAACAAGTATAGTTCTTTTTTTAGTTTGCAGGGGTTAATAATGCGTTTAGTTTTCCATTGTTTATTAGATGCTATATTGTTATTTTTTTTTTAAACAAGAATGAAAATTCTGTAGGTATGTATTTAAGAAAGAATTGGAAATGCTATCAACATCCTTATTATCATTTTCAAAAACATTTTGCCAAAGTTCACTACTCAGTTTATCTTTGAATTCATTAATTGAGTTAAAGTCGGTGTTTCTTATAGTTATGGTTTTATAATTATGTGTTTTACTGTTTAGATTTACAACATGTAATTCTAACATCTGGGCGTCATGATCCCATAAACCATTTACTATTGAACCTGTTGTATACATTTCAAATTGAGTTGTATCAATGAAAGTATTATCTGTTGCAGATCTCGAGTTGTTTTTAACTCTTGTAGGAAAGTTCATTACACTTACAAGATGGTACGAGTTTAGTATGTTATTTAGTTCTTGTTTTTCTTTGGATTCAATGAGACAATTTATATTTATGTCACCACAAATTATTAGATGAATGCCAGGTTTATAAATTTTTTAAATTATATTATCTAATCCTTTTATAAAATACTGAAAATTACCACTAGGTGTTCTATAAAGAGTAATAATGCAAATTTTTAAAGGTAAGAGGTCTAGTTTTAAAGCACAAGCTTCCAACTCCTTATCTTTACAATTTTTTCTATATTAATTACCGAAAATGGAAAATGTTTTTGTATAAACATACAAACCCCCCCTTTATGGAAGGATTGTCCACTAAATTCTGCTCAAAGAATATAATTGCCCATTGTTAAATGTTGTGTTTGGAATTGTCTTAAATGGTGTTCAGTTAAGCGTAATGTGTGTGGAAAATTTTGATAAAGTGAGATCAGAAAGTCATTCATTTTAGAACCTAAACCACAAATATTTTGATGATAAATTCTTAACATTTGATTATTATCATTGCCTATGAATCTTAAATTGTTATTTTTTGTACTCTTCTTGTAGAAATTTGTCTGATTGTGCTTAGGATTTGTAGTGAACTGTGTAAGGTTCTCTTCAGAGTTATTAATATCATTCTGATCTAAATTGACCATAGAAAATCATCCAGTTTAGTGGATGGTGGACTTTTTATCCTATTCGATTTGCGAATTTTACCAGAACTAGACATTACATATATCACTTCTTCTTTACCCTCTTCGTCACTTAGACTATAAATTGGCACAATGTGCTTCACTTCTTTATCACGTTTACATTGTTCACTTGTTTCTGAAATAGGCAATCCAGGAATTTCTTTTTGGGCTACTTCTTCTCTATATTGACTACCTACTCCCAATTCTGGAGCACTGAAGAAAATTTCTTCCTGTGATAGACTATATTTCTTTTTTGGCATATTCTTTCCTTCTGTAACAAGCTCATTCCTATGTTCCCGATCATCATCATTATTATTATCACTTTTTTCCATCCAAGGGAGAGGGTTAACAGATATTATTCTAGATTTTGATATAATGGAAGTGATGATAGATACCCATTTATTTATGATCGAATTTTTCCCTTGTGAATTCAAATGAAGACCATGTGAAGTAAAATGGTCTCTGTTGATACTCATATTACAAACATGCATGTGACTGAAGGTTTTCATCATCTTTTGTGATTTCCTGTTAAATGACTTCACTTCTTTATTAATGCATGATGAAGGCTGCAAATCGAAATGATGAGGAACACACATTACAATCACATTTGTGTTTAAAGTGAGTTTGGCAAATTCAGAAAGAATTCTTAAACCATCATTGACTTCATTCTTGGCTACATCTCTGGTACCACCGCAAATAATCACTACATCTTTTTTTGTGAGGTTTTCATCCTTTAAATTTATGGAGTTAGTAATTTCCTTTATGTTCGCATTAGGCTTAGTGATTCTAAAAATGTTACATGAAATTCCTTGTATGTCTGATAATTTACCAGAGCAAACACTCACTTGCCTGTCATCTAAAAGAACAATCCTATGATTGTTTTGAGCACTGTTTCTCGATCATTGCATCTTCTTAAGCTTAGAGTGGGCGCAAAATTATGGAGGATCCTGAAACTGGCAATTACTTATGGGTTCAAATCTGTTCTTAGCTAAAGGAATATATGGTTTTTGTTGCCCGGCACAATTTAACATCATTGAATGCATTGTAGAATGTTTATTGCATTGAATTTCCTTCCACGCACTGTTCTTTCCGTTAGTAGTGTGATGTTCAACGTAGGATTTATACTATGCACAATTTGTTAGGTTATCTTGAATCCCAGACCCAGTAGATGCTGTTTTAATTTCCTCTTGTAAAATCTTGATTATTAACTGGGTAGATTTCAGTTCATTGATAAGCACTTCTAAATGATCTTTCATTTTAAAACACTTTTCACACGTATTTTCATCACTTTCCCCAAAATTTTGATCCCAAAATCGGGTGCAAATATTAACCAGTACTTTGATGCCATATTTTCAGTGTTGTGTAGTTTAGTGCTTTATGTTTACCAAGAAATTTGTCATCAACTACTTGAACTGCCTGCCAAATGGAGTTCTCAATATTGTAAACTGATCAATGTTCTTGTCCCTCACAGAATGCTTAATTTGAGGACCAAGGAAGGTCCCATCTTTGATTTTGGTTTAGTGATGTGGCAATTTCTGCTGCAGAAATTTAAATGCCTTTCCATCATGGTCCATACTTTGACAAAATTCATCATCGTACCAAGCTTGATTAATATTAAAGGTAAAAATATTTTCATTGGATGCAGTAGTGTCTCATGCCTGATGTTCTTTTGTGACTCTGCCCCATTTACATAAAAGCAATAGAGTTTGGTAAAACCAAGCAGCATGCCAACAAGGAGAGCTGTGGCAGTCCAAACTTTACAAATATTCCAACAGTCTATAACATATGCTATGGAGAAGAAGTTTCATGTTGTCATATGATATTTTCATTTGAGTAGCATGAAAAGTGGGGACTGATGGAAATTCATTTCCTATATGAAGGAGAATACCTTTCAGGCTTACCTTAGATGCAGCAATGAACAATCGCCATTGCTCATGCTTATGATTGTGTCCCAGTCATTTCATTAAGCCATCAGCACCACTACAGGGGGACATATTTCCAGTTGTATGCTACTTAGGGTTGCCAACAAAAAATACATTTTTTTTGTCTAGGTTAAAATATAACCAGTGTGAAGCACGTGAATGTATACATGTATAAAGCGAGGAAAAAAGAAATTATAAAATTGGGCATTTCTTAAAAACTATGGTTGATAGAAGTAATCTTTAGGCATTATCTGGTAATCTGGAGTTGAACTTGTATCACTTTCAGCTATGTTCATCCAGGGAAGCAGAATCTTTGTTGAACAGTATAACCTAGCAGAACAGGTTCTGGGAGAGCAATTGGAAGGCAGTGTGGAGTTCATCATAGATGACTGGAGTGTGCAGTAGTAGAGTAAATCTTTGAAAGTGCTGCACAATTTTCAGATGTATTTTAAGGGTTCATAATGTGCCATGTCACATCATTATGATGTCTTACAAACTTCCACACTGTTGATTCTGTAAAGGACATGAAACGATCTGAAGCTCCATGTACCACTAATACAGAGTTCATATGTTCATTTTTCAGAGCCCTGAGTAGTGTGGCACTGTGCCATCTTACTAAGTTTGTTGTTGCCAACTGTGTGATAAATTCACCAGATTAGTTCTCATCCGTACAAAATTGCTATGTGCAGGTGATTAAAAAATCATCTATAGTTCTGCATGGCTTTTATGGAGCTGCAGCAGATAATGCCATGTACTGCCAATATTCTACGTGACTTCATGCTAACAGAGACATAATGAGCATGATTACTGTTATCAGGCATTTCACAGTCCTTATAAATTATATACATGGCTACTTAATTCTCTCAAAGGTTAATGTCTGGCATGTTATATTATTGTTTTACATTCTCTTCTTTGAAAATGGAGATGATACAGTGATGACATTCATGGCTGATCACTAAAGAAGATCAAATGAACATCTGCATCCACATGTGAAACAAATGGATACTGATTCCAAAAGAATAGTGCAGTTTCCTGTCCAGTGGGAACAAGTATGGATGTTGCATGCATTATCTTTTCAGGATGGATTTTCTCCCAGTTTGGAGATGTGAAACAGCCAGTTTTTTCCCCAGTATCAATATTTTTGTGATCCCCTGTACCACAGACAGTGTGAAAAGGCAAATTCAAAAAGAATTTTCGTTGATTATGATGGGTAATATTGACAGGTATTGCGGAAAGCTTACTTGTACACATTGAAATGAAAGGCTTCTGTCAGTTACAAAACTGAAGTGAATTTCCCACACATGTAGAACATAATTTTCATGCGGTACTTTTTAATACAATTACTTGTACATAAAGTTATTCACTGATTTTGACATATCCTGTGTACTTACACTTTCCAGAGCACATTTCTGTGGCAGGCAGGCTACTTATAACAATGCACAACTATATCTGCAATAGATAATGCGATACATAGATCGTGTCTGTATGTTGGACTACTGATGTTCACATTGTGTTCTGTGTTGGCTTTTTTTAAAAGTTTTCAGAAATTGGTGACACATGTAACTTATTCTGATATTAATTTATAATGGAGAAGGTAAGACATGGAGGAATGCAGGTACAGGCTAGGACTGGTAACATGACACTTGCAATTTGTGGTAGCAGGGCAGGAGGCCATGTCAATACCTGTTTGTATACCAAGCCAATGAGAAACACTACTCTCAGGTACAATGGCCACTAGAACAGTTGAAAAGAAACTTCCATAGTGCCTAGACAATAAATGTTTTTGCCTAGATAGTATTTGCTGACCCATTCTGTTTTGCCAGGCACAAATCCCAACCCACAGTTTCCACATTCCTTAAGTACCTTATGCAATATACATTGGATGGGAGTGGTCAGCTTCTTGCTCTGGCTGTGTTACTCCCAGGGTGGTATCTTTTGATACTTGGTAACTGGTAGGCTGGATGGGCCCCAGGGCCAGTTTAGACTTTGGCAGGAGGGAAATAAAGTCTACCCCTGCCCAGAATGAACCCTAATTCCTTTGTCATCCAGCTGTAGCTTGGCCACTGAATTGTCTCAACTCTAATTTGTATTGACTCCTCCACATGTTTATTTTAAAACTTAAGATAAATTATGACATGGGATATGGGATATAAATACTGTTTAGCATGAAATGACCAGTGTTCTTGTCTGTATCATGTGACTCTGACATTCCTGTCTTGTCCATACAACTGGTGTGTCTGTGCCAAGTATTTGGTTAAACTGTCTGTGACATGGTGGCTAAATTTAGAGTGAATCTGAGACACTTGGCCTCCAAGACTCTAATGAATAGGAAGACAGCTGAACATAATTTCTGCATCATTACCTCTTTAATCTTTTCTCTGCAGGCTGCACAAAGCAAGTTCAAGAATCAGATACATACCAGTTACATATTACTATTTAATAACATGATGAAGTGCAGAAAGAAGTTTAAATGCATTTTCATAACCAGGAACAAAGATAAAGGGAGGTCTTGCAAGAGCATGGCCAACTAAATATGTAAACTGTTAACAAAGAATGAACAGGTCCATGTACATTTTTTGTTACATAACATAAAGAAATGTATAAATTTCTTATTGTGGAAATATGCAGCAGTTTGAATTTTCCCAGTGGTCATGGCTGTGCTGTTAAAGTCTACCGTGGATAAATGACTTTATAGTACAATGTTTGCATTTGACCTTGAAAACTCCATGTAGTAGAGTCCTTGTGGGAAAGCTCATCATTCCTCCGATAGTCAAGAGCTTCCCAACACTTTAGGAAACCTGAGGGTTCATCACCACCTTCACAAAAGCCTACCACTTGGCTCTATTCTGAGCCAGATCAATCCATTCACATACAGAGTGTTTTAAGAGTACTGTAACAATGCATCTTTTCTTGAACTCATGCTCATAGCACTCGTAGAGTTTACAAGTTTTGGTACATTTATAAATGAGAGTAGGGGTGAAGTTATACCTGTGCTTAATTTGGCACCATATTGTGAAGACGTATGGGCAGTGAGGTATAGCTCTATGCATTCTAAACCTCTGCACTAGTTGAAGCTTCATGCCATGGTGGCCTTAGATTTTCAAATATTCTGTAAAGTAAATGGAGCTAGGAAGATTCAGTCAGTATAGTGAGTAGTTTATGTGCTGGACAATCTGGGGTTCGAATCCCGTCAGGGGCACTTCCATCAAGTGTCAAGGTTAAGAATGAGTGCAAATATGCCTTCTTGGTATGTACAGTAATCACTTTATCTTTACCTGTATGGTAACCATTCACTAAAAATTGTGGGCTAATAGCATGTGCATTCAACATTATGCACAAGAGAATCCATTTCAGGCTACAACTGAGCTTAAAAGTTGCACAGAAACTTGATAGGAAATGTTGTGTACTACAATATGAAATACACTCTTCAAGTTTTTTATCAATTACATGAGCAGCCAGATGTAGGTTAAAATAGTGAAAGCAGGACTGCAGGTGGCCAAGACCCCTTCAGGAGAAATGAAGTGCATCCTGTAGAAACTTAACATTCTCTGAGCCCTGTGGTACTAGAAAAAAGGGAAAACCAAACAGAAGAGGGTAGATGACCAACACAACAGAAAAAGGAACTGAATTTAAGTGTGGAAGTTTTATTTTATATATGTATAATTCTAGCTTCTGTGTACTGGACTTCTCATCCATGATAACAAATCGTTTCTATATGATGAAAAAGGATTATTTGGCATATTACTCATTAATTATATACCCCCTTCTTAACATACGCACATAATAACCGGAATATTCCAAATAAATATCCATTAATAATGGGTGCTTCTATAGGAGGGCTGGCAAATCTATGGCACACGTGCCCCAGCTGTCATGCAGAAAGATTACCTTGGCATGCGGCATTCACTGCTGTTCCATTTTTTTTTATTTCTTTGCTTGACCGGCATCTCTATATTGTGATGAGAGAGAGAGAGAGAGAGAGAGAGAGAGAGAGAGAGAGAGAGAGAGAGAGAGAGAGAGCGCGCGCGCGCGCGTGTGTGTGTGTGTGTGTGTGTGTGTGTGTGTGTGTGTGTGTGTGTGTGTGTGTGTGTGCACATCTGAATGCTTAGAAACTGTAATGAATTACCTTTGCTATCAAATGATACTGCGAGTGAAATACTTATACACAAATCAGGAGCAGTACAAAGTGTTGACTGGATATTTATCACTGGTGAGCCTGTCTAGCAGTGACATTGGACAAAATGTATCATAGTTATGTTTTCGAACAGGAAGTAGAAGCAGCCCCAGTCACTTCCACATTTTCTTCCTTATAGCATTCCTTGAAGAGGCCTTTAATAGAAATACAATAATTATACTCTGCATTAATTATATAACATGCATTAATAAAATTCATGCAGGAATTAATAATAATTATGGAAGACTCCAAGACCCTATTATGCTCTTCAAAATTCCCGTGGGCACATGAAAGAATTTCTTCAAAATTTATAAATAATTTGGTTGTGTCCCCTCAGAAAGGTTCGTCAGCCCTGCTCTGCAGGCTAAGCTATTACATATATAGTGGGAGCTACTACAGAAGCAGTCGAAGTCTGAAGCAGACCTACCACACATCAGCATATAATTGAACTGCTGCATGACTTCCACAGCCACAGAAGTGCCTGTAACTGAAATAAGTTCTGGAGAACAGTAACTCCTAAGAATATTAAACCAGTTTTGCAATTGATGTTAAGTACCTACAAGGGAATAGTGTGGTCACCATAAACATGCTAAAGCATGGCTCAAGGGAAAAACCAGTGACTGAGGCTGTCAACAGTAGATAGAATACAACAGACCAAAAAGAAAGAAAAAAAATTACCTCACAATTTCTTTCCATACTGTGTTCTCACGCCACATTACATTGGTATAGTGACTAGGTTATGACCTTGACAGAGATTTCTCTCTCCTACATAGTGTCCAGATCATGTCTGGTGCAAAGGTACTTTTCAGAAACTTTTAAGTAGCCAAACTCACCACACAGATCCACCTGATGTTGGGATTAAGATTGCACACCTGGGATATCATCATCATCATCATAACTAGTAGTAACAGTAGTAGTAGTAGTAGTAGTAGTAGTAGCAGTACTAGTACTATTAGTAATGAAGGTAAAGCAGTCCCTATATAGTCCTGGGCAGGCCCTAGGCCCTGTGGGTTACAGGAGGTTGAGGCTCTCAGATTTCATGATAATCAGCACATGAACGTGGTAGGATTGTCAGCCCTATGCACCAGCCACAGGAAATATTCCTGGTACTCATTTGTTAGAGGCTGTGTTGACCCCAGGGCCATGGCATGGCCGGAAGGATTATGTCAATGAAAAATTCCAGTGACACAATCAGGACTTGAAACCGCAAATAGCAGTAGTAGTAGTAGTAGTAGTAGTAGTAGTAGTAGTAGTAGTAGTAGTAGTAGGAGGAGGAGGAGCAGGAGGAGGAGGATAGTAGTAGTAGTAATAGTAATAGTAGTGGTGGTAGTGGTAGTGTTGTAGTAGTAGTCAGTAGTAGTAAATTACAAAACCAAAGGAAAACCAAAGTGTTTTCTGTTAATTCCCTAAACTGTACTTTACCTGTAGGTCCCTACGTTTCCACAACATGGAGTTTGTGGGGCTGTTAACTCTTTCATTCAGTACACTGTGACTATGTACAGTTTAAAAATCTGAGATCTGCTCTTAGACATGAACTGATCTTTTTCCATTACTGGACATGTAAATAGTTAACAGCAGAAAGGCACAAAACAAGGAGAAGGGAGAACTACTCCAGTAGGTAAATAAATATAACAAATCCAGTTAATTTAATTTTTTATTCATATTCAACACTCATTTCATAGTGCTAATATTTTCTGTAAAAAGATTACATATTCAACAAACAGTTCTAAATTATAATGTAATAACAAACAATATGGTGAATGCAATGTGACATACACAACATACAGAAGCAACACTTGCTTCTATAAGTGGCCATATTAAACTGCTACATTTATATCAAAACTTCTTGAATGGAGATTGTGGGTTATGCAAAAAAAATACTTAAAGAAATCATAATTATGTAGACATTAAAATGGAAGCAGAAAATAAAACAAAGCCACATTCAGTATATTGCATAAACACATTGAAAAATTTATTATCACTCACAACAAAACTGTTATAAAGTGGAATAGATTACAGTAACACCACAAAAAAAGTCCCATTTATTGAACCAATGTCACATCTCCCTTGAAATGTTGATGCTTCTCCCTGAAACGTATGTCCATAGATTCTTGTCCATTTCTCCACTACTGATAGTGTCAACAATGTGGTACCATTAAATGGTGGTCAGCATATTGTGTTAAGGGAGGGAGGGAGGGAACACCACAGTTGTCAGTGACAACAAATCATGAGTGTTGTTATCCCCTCATCTGATGGGACTTCTGTCCGTGGCCCCAGTATAGTAGAGTCTACATTTATTTCGGTAAGACACATCCTGTTCTCTGAAAATTCAACTTCTTTCAAAATATGAATCATGATTTTATTTCATTTATACCCACACCAGTCTGCTGCACATAAAAATATAGTGTGAAGTGTTAAATGGCATATTAATTATTTTCTGTAAAAAGCTCTTTTGCACAACATATTTCTTTTCTCTCTCTCTCTCACTATATATATATATATATCACAAAGCATCAGCAGCATAAAAAATAGCAAGGTGGATGCAAAAATTATAAGAAGACAATTTTCAGGGGAGATTTATGTGATACAATTAGACCAGGGGTCCACAAATTTTTAAAAAATCTAAAAGCCACTTCCAAACTCTAGGCACCGGAAAGATGACAAGAAGCCAAGTTCCATATTGAGGACCCACAATTCTGGGGTGACCTGTGATCCTCACTGTTGTCTGGTGCATTCTGCTCATTGCATGTGACATTTTGAATGTCATGAAAACAGCTGCAATAATTTTGCTGAAACTATTAGGTCAATTGTGCAACCAAGCATCCAAGACTTGTGTACCCCTGCTCCAGACTACTGTGTGGTTTATCTTTTAGGCACTAGATTCATAATCTCTATAGCTATGTCCCAACATAGCAGTGAAGATAGTTGAAGAATAAAAGACCAACTTGATGTCACATGCTATTTTATTTCACTTCTTAGGTGCTGAAGCCTGCAACATGGATACCAACCCAACCACACTGAAACTCCAACACACATCGAACCAAGAAAAATACGATCAATGTGGTAATTCAATGGAATAGTCGCAAGCTCCTGATGATGGATATATTAATGTCCAAAACATGTTGAGCACATAAGAAGTGAAATAAAATAACAAGTGACATCAAGTTGGTCTTTTATTCTTCAACTATCACAATGATGCACGGTCCAATAAATATAAGATAGCAGTGATGAAGTATTGCATTTTAAGCAGACAACTTTAATTCTTTTTAACAGTAGTTTCAATACATGTAAATTCAATTCCACAATAAATTAAAGTTTTCATTATTACTTATATCCTCTGGCCCCTTCAGTGTGTAACAGTGCCATGTAAAAGGCGGTATATCTATTATAAGTCACCATCACATATCAATAACAAAAAATATTTGAAAGTTACATCCTCAGCTGTAATTTATATTTAGTTCACGTAGTTTTCCATAACCAAATTCATATACTGAATTTTTCTTGTGTGTGCAAACTGAGCTATCTCAAAGAAAAGGCTCTTTGTTAACCCTTTCACCCCCATTTTTTAAAAGCACTGTCACTTTCAGACCAGATTTTTGGCAATATTTCAGACGCATTTTTTGTTGGTGTCTTATCAGTTTTGTGCAAAAAAGAGGTTTACTACCTTTAGACTTAAAACAGATGCATGAACATGTAACACCAGTGTATTCAGTGGCAATGTAAAGATAACATAAAGAAGCCGGGAATGAGTATTTTTGTCCATATGTTTTCATGACCTCAATTTATTGTGATATAACTTCCACAGCTAAACCATGAAAGACAAAATCACGCATTTAATATGAATATATTTGGGGTTGTTGCCTGAAAGGGGTAATAATAACAGATTCAGCAAGAGAGTACTAATCAGAAATGAAACCTTAGGCCTTTATCTGTTTTACTGATGGTGGAAGCCGTATGCGATGGTGACTGATGTGGCAATGGAAAGCAGAGCTGTTTATTGCTGGGCTATGGGGATCAGCTTCTCACCCTCAATGGCTGGTAGAGGTGCTTCAACTGTGAGTACCCCATCCTTACTGAGAGATGATTTGATACTTTCAGGGTTTGTTCCCTTGGGCAGCATGAATTCTCGATTGTACTCCCGATACACTGACTTACTTTCCGTCTTCTCCTCGTGTTTGGCATGAACCTAAAAGAAATGAAAAGACAATGTGTTATGTAACATTCACATAATACCACTGCAACCCACCCTGATACCAGATTCCATACTTTTCAATTTCCTTGGATGTGTAATTACAACATGATATACACATGAACTTGGGGAAAGGGCAATAAGACATAAGTCATGCTTGGCAAAAATTCAATGTATGGGACAAAATCAACACAAACACCTTGGATAGTACATGGGGAAAATGCAGACAGACAATTCATAACCTCCATATTCCCTATGCTTTATTGTAGCACCATTATTAGGATACAGGGAAATCGATAATTCTTATACCACTCAGGGAAAAGAAAAGTGTAACTGCTAGGATACAGGTAAAATTTGTACAGGTATTTGTAACAGCACTGCGGAAACCCAAATACCATTGCTAGGAAACAAGAAGAATCTGTAGTGATAATTCTAATCATGTTGGGGAAACCTACTGCTGTAGCTAGGATGCATAGTTGTAAATGAAATCATATTTTCTTTACCATTTCTAATGTAAAAGCAGTGAGTATATTCATACTGTATACTTACATGATTTAATTTTATATCTTGAATTCAAAAAGCGAAATAAAATTGATTAGTTCTGACAGAAAACCGGCTGTATGAGTTCTGCTCATCAATCCTTGTCAAAGCACTTTGTTCTAATTAAAAAATACTGCAGATATGTTGTGAGCAATTACTCAGTCTAAAAGAGCATATGTAATATTTGAATGGCTAAAATCACAAATTGATGAGCTTCTAAATTTGTACCATTCACCAAATCAGGGGGTAGCAGATGGCTGGAACATGCAGCATACACATCAGAATTACAAAGTGATGAGAACAGCTGCAAAGAGGTGTGGGAGGAAATGACAGATGTTACAGTTCAAAAAGACTGCAGATACATCATGAGAAAGTATTCAGTCTAAAAGAGCATAAGTAATATTGGAATGGATAAAATCACAGGCTGATGGACTTCAAAATTTGTTCTGTTCACCAAATTTTGTGGGGGTGATCAAGTCAGGGAATAATAGATGTAGCACCCACAGCAGAATCACAAAGTGTGTATGAAAACCTGTGGAAGAATCTGCGGAAGGAACTGACAGATGCTACACACCAGCCTAAAATTACTTCAGATATGTGTTCTGTGCATGGCTTTTGTGATGACAGTAATGAACACTGGATTTTGGGATTCTGAACTGACAATGTGTGGACTGTTATGAAATCACTATTTACTACGGTATCTTCCTGATGCTTAGTGCACGACTCTGCTAGTACTTAGCAGCATGTTTTAAATTTAGCACTGATAGTTCACAGCAGTAGGAATTCCGAGGTGACCAGAGCCAGTTAAAAGCACACGTTCATTTCAGGTAGTGTTTCAAAAGTATGGTGAATATTTCCTTTCAAACGTTCATTTGAGTCTTCAAATCATGTTTAATGGTCATGTCGTGCACCTGCTTATCTACAAACTAAAAATGCTCATACGTCACCCAGTATCCTCACAACCTATATCCTTACAATCCATTTTAATACAATCCTCTCATTAGGTTTCCCTAGTGATCTCCTCTTCTGAGCTTTTCTGACTAAAATTTTATATGAATTTCTCGTTCCTCCCACACGTACTACATTCCCCGCCCAACTAATCTTTATTAACTACCCCAATAACAGAAGTCAAAGAGCATAAATCGTACCATTCTCTCCAACCTCACTCTCAGTGCCAGGTATTTCATGCGTGTGTATAAGCGTCTGTACCGCTCGTTAACATACACAATGTATGCCCTGTACATTACATATCTTTCATGACGATCTAGGTGTATATCAGCTCCCCAGAACTGCCAGTGTTGCTGTTATAAAGCCCACAAATTACTTCCTGTTTCCATCGCTTGCGCATCAGTTCCCACAGTAGGAGAACGTGACATATCCTTTGGCAGTGGCTACCGTTTCGACGTAACATGACTCCATAACTAAGTGCAACAAGTTAGGAAATGTACTAACAGCTGAACAATTCTGTCACCTTCGCGCTTTCTTGTTTAACCATTTGAAGATGAAACTTAACCCGAATAGCGCTCGTATTTAAAGATTCAGTTCGTACCGCGCATTAAACACAATCTGCCTGGATTACAGAAGCCAGCCAGTTAATGCTGTACAGGGAAATAATGGCTGTTTGTTCTGACAACCATGCGTAAACGAAAGTAATGAATGTGCGTGGGCAGAGGGTCAGATTGTTGAACTTACAACAACCAACCGCTGGCCTTTTAAAAGGTAACTATCTAGCAAACCGTAAGATGTACTGAAGAAAAATGTGTCAGTCATAACGTTTCATTTTAGGCGCATTCACAAAATTGCGAATTAGCTCCGTCATATCTGTCCGTTTGCTCGTCTGGCCGCATGGAAAAACGCGGCTCCCATTAACCAGATTTTCAAGAAATTAGATATTTCAGTATGTTTTGAAAATCTGTTGAGAAAATTCAAGTTTGATTAAAGTGTGGCAAGAATAACGAGTACTTTACGTGAAGACCGATATACATTTTTTGTATCTTGCTGAATTCTTCTTAGAATGAGAAATGTTTCACACACACACGCGTGGTACAGAAAATCAAACACAATTTTATGTTCAATAAATTTCTTCTGAAAATCGTGCCGTTTATGAAATAATGCGAAAAAAATATGGCAGATCCGGACAGGCCACGGATGACAGTATAATACGACGCATGCGCTTTGCATGCTGGATAATTAAGGCTACAGACACACACTTAGAAAATGTAAGATTTATTGCGTTTCTAGGGCAACAATGGTTACGCTAACGAGCCTTAATGTTACGTTATACGTAAATCGCCTGGCTTGTTGAGCAAGAGTTTCAACACAACAGGGTAACAAACGTAAATAAAATGTTCGACATGCAGAAACCCCCGCATGAGGCATGCTCAAGAGGTACGGTTCCCTGGCTTTGTAACAATTTAATCAAGCATTTTATAGGAGGTGGCACATGAGTGGGAGTAACATCCAACACACGGCATGTAATGGTGACAACGGAAACGTCGTGCCACGAAGTTAGTAGTATGATGCGGTTTTTTATGGGTGAAACGTGTTTCTACCACCGAAACTCACCACAACTTTAACCAACATGAATGGGGATGGCGTAATGAGAGTGTAGCATGTCAGAAAATGGTGCAGTATTCGAAAATGGTCAAATGGACACCCATAATGATGATTGCACCGCTCGACCTAGCACATCAAGGACGAAAGCGTACGCAGCTAGAGTTCCGCAGCTGAGTGGAGGAACTGCTTGATGAAAAGGGACGAGGCACAACTGGAGTTCTATCCGCTGGAATGGAGTTGTCCATCGAACTATGCAACACTCTACGTGAAGGAATATCCACACTGAGTTACTAGGATGTCTGATAGAGCAACACAAAAATCATCGTTTTAAGATTGTACTTTCACGTCTTCTGCGGGGGAGGGGAAAAGAAGAAGAAGAAGAAGAAGAAGAAGAAGAAGAAGAAGAAGAAGACGAAGAAGAGGAGGAGGAGGAGGAGTAGTAGTAGTAGTAGTAGTAGTAGTAGTAGTAGTAGTAGTAGTTCCTCGAATCCACACTAAAAGGCGATGGGTATACCCTAGAACAAACAAAAAAAATTTGTATGCAGTGGAGACGCCAAACTGCGTGATATTCGCAACTGGACACCTGTCGCGAGGCGCAACCTTGAAACCCAACGCAGTACACGTTGGACACGAGAGCTGATGTGGTCGTTCTACCGTTAAATACTCGACCGTCCACCTTAATAGCCTTGACCATACTAGATGATCTGTGCCCCTGACCTTGCCCCGTCGTTATACCACTTGTTTTATCCCCGAAGCAACACGACTAGCTAGCCATCGGTTCCACAATTACGAGGAAGTGGAAACGGGAGTTCGTGAACGGTTGAGAGTGTAAGATCCCAAGTTCTACAGCGGCAGAACTGTTAAAATCGCGCCTAGATTTGACAAATGCATCAATATTTTCTGAAATTATGCTGAAAAATAACGATATTTAATTAGAATAAATTAGATATATCTGGTTGTAAGGCACTCTCCTTAAATTTTTCGACCTTGTGGATTTTAATGAACAGCCTTCCTCGTGTTAAGGTTGGTGAAAATCTGTTCAGGGGCTCTCGACTTGTTACAAGGGTACAGCCGAGACAGACAGACAGACAGACAGACAGACAGACAGACAGACATGTCGAAGCCAAGACGCATTGTTACATCACGTCAAAAAGCTTGCGATGTTAATTTCGAATTCAATTATGCAAAATTCCTCCCTGTTTCCAAATGAATAAGCGGAAACTTGGTACATACAACAGTGAGCCTCAACTCACCCGGTGTTGCTGCTGTTCAAAAAAGAAGGCAAAAGGCGGCCCTAAGTTTAATTCAGCATCATGCCATACAGATAAAGGCAGTGGAGGTACAACTCCAAGCATTATCCTCAAAACTAGATGAGCATTACGTGGTTGGCATCATGCCCCACCCGCTTGATCCCCACCCACTGGATAGGGTGCTACGTGGGTCCCGGAATCGATAAGCACGATATCAACAGGTCTTTTGCTCCCTGCCGGAAATCGAACCTATCCCGGCTGAAACCGAAACGTAAATTCGCCAATTTTTTATCTGGGGCGGAGGACGTCGTTCTCCACTCACACAAAACGCACAACTAGATGCTATGTCGCCCACCCTGAATTCCAGCAGGTGAGCGCCAACCAGAGTCATTCCTGTTCCATAGCAATAAGCAGAAGTTGTCCTTCCCACACATTTAGCTAAAGTAGGAGTGTGGGACGCAGACGGAGCAGTGTTCAGTCAGAAATAAAATAGCCCCTCTGCAGAGAAAAGCGCTTGTACAAACTGAAACAAATTCGCTGCAGCAAGAAAGAAATGCCAGCGTACGGCAAAAATTTCGAAATTCAACATTCTGCATGAGCTTTTGACGTACGGACATACTTTACATTGGCAAGCGTGGTTACTCTTCTGGGAGTGACGTCACGCACTTTCGGAGGGACATGCTGCCTAGCCCTTCAAGGGTACTAGTAATTCTACCCAGACGATGGAGACAGAAGGTTCTTCCAAGACTGTGGTACGTTTATACCAAACCACACTGTGCACATCACAACGGTTACACTCACCGCCGCTGGAACCCCAAATTTCTCCTTATATTCTCCTGTATTACGATAAGAATGTGGACCGGGTAGCTCAGTCAGTATAGCGACTGACTACGGGCTGGACGGTCCGGGATCGAATCTCGGTGGGGACGATATTTTCCGGCCGTCCAGACCGGCCCTGGGGACCACCCAGCCTCCTGTAAAATGGGTACCGGGTCTTTCCCAGGGATAAAGTGCGGGCGGGGCGTGCTGCTGACCACTTATCCCTTTGTAGTGCCGCGGTCATGGCAGAGTAGAGCTATACCTCTACCCACCCTCTGGGCCACACCGGGCCTGTAACGGAATCGCTTTACCTTTACCTCTTTTACGGTAAGATTCGATTTGTGCAACACTAATTTTACCCAGACCTAAAACGAAGTTGAAGAAAACTGCACGGTGGGGAGCTTCATAACTGCTTATTATCATCATAATTGTCAGAGCGATGAAATCAAGGAATATAAGATGGGAGGACCACGTAACACTCATGGGGAGACGAGAAACATTACAAAATGTCAATCGGAATATTTCAAGGGAAACTACTTCGGAAATTTAAGCATGAATGAGAATACTCAAATGCATGTAAGAGAAACAGGGCGTCAGTGTATGGACTGGATTCAACTAACTGTACGCAGAGACCAATGCAAGGTCCTTGTGAAATGGTGATTAATATTTGGATATCATCAAATAGGAATTCGTAACAAACTGGGGTTTTAGACTACTCCATGAGTTGGTTAGCTGTAGTCGTTACAGTTCCGGGAATAACTCGAGCTCCGTCATCTAGAATCTTCGGTCTAATTTTAACGTGACAGTGGTTTAGAAGCGCGCCGAATGGCCCCGCGTTCCCCGCCCAAGACTTCAACGCAACTAACGCATTCTAACCGATGCAAGATAAAAACAGTACAGCAGGGCAACGAACGGACGTCAGAACATCGTCGTCTAGAAAGAGGTAACGGTCTCTAAGAAGAATTTGCGAGCATATTATCTAAAATGAAGATAATGGTTCTTCTACAGATTCTTTAGTGGGATTATCCGGACGGAACAGCAATGTCGCAGTAACGGATTTGAGATGCACATAATAGCGCGGGAAACCCGAGTTATATTTCTACTCATTCCTAAATTACCCTCTGCACTAGATGCAGGCGAGAGGTCACCGTTACATTCCGGGCAGGCGGGGGAGGAGCTCCCGGTACCCACTGCACCCACAGAGCCCCTGTTGGGAGGCGAACCCCAATCGGCCAGCCCAAAACTTAATCACTACATTGACGAAGCCATCCAATTTGCAGGTGAGACATCCCCGTTGTGTTCACTAATCAATAGAATCTATATAATTGCACAGTCTAACACAACTTTTACTAAGTAATTACAATTAAAAGATAATTAAATCATTTTTAACAGCAACATGTTTCGGCTCCTCTTATAGAGCCATCTTCAGGCTGAGCCCTAAAAAGTGTTATATACAACTGTATAAATATTATGTACAATAAAGTACATTTATTTTAAATTCATAATATATATTACCAACACGTAAACGAGATCTCGTACTCTATAAACCACTGCTAATTGTATGTAACACTTTTTAGGGCTCAGCCTGAAGATGGCTCTATAAGAGGAGCCGAAACATGTTGCTGTTAAAAATGATTTAATTATTGTTAATTGTAATTACTTAATAAAAAGGCTGTGTTATACCGTGCAATTATATATATTCTATGGGACCATCCAAGCTGCAACTAAAACTTCCAGAAGTTGTTAACCCTGCTACCGAATGGTACGCGGATTAAGTGCTGGCACATAGCCTATGAAAATACATGTAGTGACACCACCCGACTAGTACTGCCGTTTCAAACGGGCCTACTACCGTGTTTTTCTATCGAGCCTTCCACATCACCGCAGCTGTCACAGAGCGTTCAGTGGTGGCATGCTGTCAATGCTACAACGCTGCCGGTTGCTGTGCGACGATAAAGAAAGGCCATGTATAATAAATCGTCAATCGAACGCATGTAACAGGACGCAGGCGTGTAACACAGAGCCCGGTCCAGTCCCTCCTTTGTTTGGGAACAGCAGGATACATCGCGAAAAATTCTAGTTAGGATATCCACCGACTTCTAACCGTAAACACAGCGTCTGGAAAACAGATTGTTTGTTATCCGTAAAAATCTATAAACAGAGTTAATAAAGATCAACAATAATGAGGCAGGCGAGTCATGTATCACGCATGAAAAAACTATACTTTGTCTGAAAACCTAAGGGAAGAGTCCTGAACTCGTTGCAACTGGTTCATTCCCACTAACCACAAGCACTGCCGCACCGAACTAGGGCATTTTGTGACCTCATTCAATGTGTCATTTTGCTGGCGATGTGTACTTTCTTATTTACAGTACCGAAAGTTGCTTCATAAACTGTCATTCCTGCAGGCTTTACTGTTCGTCTGTATGGCGCATTTCTCTGCACGTTCACTGTACAAGCCAAGAAGCTGTAACCATGATCAGACTACACTTCCATATTAGGTTGCGAAGCTATGAAAAGTCAGAACCGGCTCTTTTGCGCAAGTCAGTATTATTCAACATGAGCAGGGACTTGGCACTCCAGCCACCTGGAACTTGTTCTTATGCAGAGTCGCAGTTTAGTTCAAGCATCCGCCTTCAGATCCGCACTGCGATAGTTTGAGTAGTGACATCGTGTAGTCTGCTAAACGGCCACCACCGTTTCGGGGAAATATACTGCCTGTATCTTCAGGGAATCCTGATGACATAACGTCTCAATATTCCGGGCAGACTGAGAAACATACTGCTTCTACCAGGAACAGAAACTTCTGGCATGTGATGCCGTGTACTGTGGAATATAGGTACCAACGATTTCGAAAGAACCGGTTATCTCTATATTTCGAAGATGGTAATGTAATTACTTCCATGAAAAAAAAAAGGTCAGTCTTAACGAGCTAACAGCCGCTCGGCCACTCAAGAAATTTTCCGACTTTTAAAGACCCGAAAGGTCAATACCGTGTTCACAGGAGTACACTAGGCGTCTCTGTGCTGAAACAGATAAATTTAGTCCATACTCTTACACTCCATCGCTTTTATGTCCTCTTTAATGTTATCCAACCACTTAGACTGGATTTTTCAGAGGCCTCTTTTCCCTTCAGACTTCCGGACCAATCTTTCGTACGCACGTCTGATCTTTGCCATACACAATACCAGTCCCACCCACCGTCTTCTCTGTGGTGAGATTACCGTAATAAAGTTTAGCGAAGAATAAAAACTATAAATGAAGAGAGAAACCGTACGACTTAAGAACACCGTGATATTTCTACCCTACTGAACTTACGATGTTTGTCTCGTCCACAATTTTGATTTTCCTCATCAGACATACGCAAGTGGACGTATAACGTGACTGGGCAGCTTCCGTTTACTTGCTTCAACGTTTTGTGCCTTGCCCGTCACGTCCTGTCACTACGGCGCAAGGTGCCCTTCGGCTTTGCACGTGCTACTGTATTGATCGCAGCCCTAAAGACGCCTTTGTGAACTTTTCGTGTCTTATTTGTACAGCTTACTGGATAAAAGGGTAAAGTTGTCCCTGACGTCATTAGGCATATGGGGAAGTAGAGGTACTGCTCCGCCCATTCTCATCGTCGGTACTCCATGGACGTGAGTGGTCAAGTGCACGCTCCGACAGGTTTACCCCAGGGAAGAACCGCAGTATCCACTGAACAGGAGCTCGGGTGGGGCGCAGCGTCGGAATGGACTTTTTGGAAAAGAGACAAATTTTCCCCCTGCCCGGGTTCTAACCGTGGATCGTCCAGCCCACAGCTAATATGTTTGAAGCAAGACAAAACATTAACACTTTCCCCTCTGGGAACAAGCCCTTTGCTAGTCAGATTGCGGAATGGGCAAGTACAGGCCAGCAATTATATGCTTCGACTTCTTTACAATAGCTTCCAGGATTACGGGATTTAAACCTTATAGTACAGTGGTAACTATACGTACCACCTGCTATACCATTTAGAAACTACATTCTTTTAACCCAGTGTATTTGTGTGTTTCGTATGATTCTCACAATAAACAGTGATTATTTCTTTGTACGGCACTCACATGCTGTCTAAGTGGCTACTTTGTGAGCTCTAGGGTTGTCGCGGCAGTACTATGAATAATATTGTCTTACGGGATGTGCCTGGGCCTCATCCAGGATCCTTCGAAACCCTGCAAATTCATAACACGCTACACGGCGCTACACCCCAGAAGACAGTATTAGACTATTCAGGATATTTTATTCGGAAATTCCGTCTTGTAAGTGCGTGCTGTGGCGTCGTTCAGTGTTAGTGTCCGTAAATACACTTTATAGGTTATTACCGACGTTTCGGGACAACCTATCCGGTCCCATATTCAGGTGTCAAGATTCTTGACCGCTGAAGATGGGGAAGATAGGTTGTCCCGAAACGTCAGTAATAAATTACCACCACTCGCTTCGTAATAATGTAGAACGCGGTTCTCATCTACTTCGTGGCGGAAGCCTGAAATCACGCATAATATAAAGTTGATACGATCGCCTTAGTTACGAATGTATCCTTGGTTTCTAACGGGATGTCGCGCGCTGAAGGCGACACGATAACGATATGTTCACGACAGGCCGATACGATTACGACGAAACATGCCGTGTCCTCTGTCGCTCAGTCCTAAACGAATCGTCACAGATGTACGATGTGTCTCAGAAGGCACAAGTATTGGAGGCTTTACCGTGCTGTCTTAGGTTATGTAACCAAGACTGAAGAAGGAAATATTAATATTAAACTTGCGAGGCGTGTTGGGAAACACCATCCCCCCCACCGTTCTGCATGACTGGACTGCTCCTGGTTATTCAGGCAAGGACAAAACTGATCTAGCGTGGGTGAGAAAACCGTCGGCAAAAAAATAAACGAGTCAGTTGAAAGTGCTGAATGTACCGGAAATGATTTCAAAACGTTGCTTACGCTTACTTTTATGTGTGGTCAGTGTCTCTCTTACTGAAGCCATGCATGGTGCATATCGTCTCAGTGGGCCACGTCCAGTGCGCGAGGCCTGAACGTATCGTGTCGCCATCGCCAGCAAACTGCTATCGCAAGTAGCGTCCTGTGTGACAGCAGTATTACGAATCACTCGGTGTTACCTTCCAAACAACGCCTACTTCCCACCTCGGGCCGGGCGCATACTTATTAAGGTCCTGATGAAGGAACTCGGGCTTCCATTATTTTGAGATCAGCCACGCACCAGACTCACTCACCCATACTTAATTAACTTTGCGCCTATTAATGTTGTAGGAAGTGTAAAGTGAGAAGGGCTGGTGAAATTTGCGTCGATCAACGGTGCGATAAGAAGGGTGGCTCACTCCGGAAGGTAGCATAGTTTAAAGACTACACATAAATAAATAAATAAAAAAAAACAGGATATACCTCTCTGAAAACTTTACGCGACAGCATTTCAATTGAGCCGTAACCGCTTCGATCCACAACCTTTCCAATTTGTCACCGCCAGTCATCTTAAAGTTCGAAAATATATAATGCGAAATACTTCCAGCTTCGATAAACAAAATACATATAAATGAATTAATCTTAATTAATCTTTCAATAGCAACACTTTCAGCGGTCAATCACAACTATGTTTATTCAACAGTTAAAGTTTCGGTCAAACGTCGACCATCATTCGGCCAGTTTATACAATATTTAAAAGCAAAATAAGAAATGTAATGCCTAATAAATAATCTTATTTACATTTGGTGAATCCCACAAGTTACCACATTTTACATTAAATTTGTAGAACTTCATTGCCTGATCAGTATCTACAAGTATATGGTAATTTTAAAAAGTTTCTATGTTTTTTGGCATTTTTTATGCCAGTAGCTTTAATCCTAACAACTGAAGTAGATACATTTTTACTATTCTTGTAATTAAATATAATGGAGTTACACAAAACAGAACCTTAGGTTTATGTTTCCCAGTGCATCGTGATATATTCTTACAATAAAAGCGAACGAGATGCACTATTTCTCATATTTATTTGATAAAGTATTCTACATGTTTCGGATAGTTTCACTGTCCATCATCAGGAGTATCTCAACACTGTATGCATGCAATAGGTATTTGTCACGCTAGTTCTGTTGGCTGTCTGACAGTCAACAAAGTTCCTTTCCACTTCTGTGGGGTCTCTGATGCAATTCCTCGCCGATAGTCTAGTGACATATTTAAAGGTTTCCAGGTTCAGACTTTACGGATTGCAGTGGCGTCGAAAACACCGAATAACTGGCACACTAAATAGAATTTCAGTCTAATCAACACAGGGCACATGACGGAAGCAGAACCATTCCCCGAAACACCTCACATAATGTGCAATGTCGACGTAAGGGGCGGTACAACCTGAAGGGAGTTGATGAAGAACAGTTGTTACCAACAAAAATATGCAGTTTCTCATTATTTAATGTTTCATTTATTTCCGATGGCCATTCCTTACAAATCCGAATGTTTTCTCCGCTCACCGGCGTGACAAGTTTGTTTCACAATGTGAATGTTAGTCGCCCACTTGTGTGGGTTAATTCCTGCCCACACGACGACCCACGTCAACTGACGCTTACACGTAGACAACCGCTCTCCCAATTTGGTCTGGTCTTGTCAGTCGACTCTCCATCAGAGGTGAGTCCGTGTCGATTCTGTTTTGCAGGTTGAGTAAAGTCATGAGCGGTAGAAATTTTTTCTTTTATTTGTTAATGGTTTATTTAACGATGCTAGAACCCCTACTGCTTCAGATGGAAGAATTCAGCTGCATTCTGTGTATCAACAACCATAAGTATAGACTGTCAAGTCCCAAACCGGAAGTGAAATAAGCGTGCAGCTGCCGTGACAATTCAAAAAATTCGTCTCCCCCGTACTTTCTCTATGCATGGATTTCCTTTGCCTTCCATTCATTACAATTATTATTACGGCCAGCTAGGATGCCAATTCGTCTGCCTACGTTTAATACAAACATGGATTAAAGTTCATTAATTCTCGGAGACGCGGCAAAGCGCAGTAGACGTCGACGTACAAATCCCCTCGTTGCCGAGTGGCCGCGGCAGAAGACCAGTCAGTATTCCTTGGAGATAAAAAAAAATGCTGTTTCTAGTTTGGTATCGACATATGGTTTATTGCGCATATTGCATTTGCACAAACACTAATTTAAACTATGCAGTTCTATTATCTAACTATACACTTCAAAAGTTACTAGTGCTACAATGGAGAGGCCTCGAAGTGCCAGTGAAGCAGGTACTTGTGTTACTTGTCTGTGATTTGTTGTTTATCGATATTCTGATTAAGAGGGTCGTATTCGGAAGCGGCGTTTGGCAAACAAATTTATTTGTAACACACACACACACACACACATATATACACACACACACACACACACACAAACAAGTGTTCTGTTATTAGAAGTACACCACTCACTTACTCGAAATATGGATTGGCATGTCAGACCGGAAGCGGATCGTTTTCACCGCCTTTAATCTTTAATACATGTCGAGAATAACCTAGCTTCAACAACGGAATGCATTCGTCTCGGTATGGACGCAGGTATCAAAAATAGCGATGAGAAGAAGCAACTTCATCCCAAGCGTCTGACACAAGGGTGCAGACAAGCATCAGTGATATTTGGAAGAAAGGACAGGCCAGGTTTCTTGCCCGAATCCACACATTCTTGATGGGGTTCATATCAGGCGTTTATTGTAGATAGTCAACGTGTTCGACGTCGATTTCAACGACAGCCTTTCTAGGACCAGCTAAAAATAATGAATTGTGGATTGCTCTTGTTGGAATTGGGAATAGGACGGTCTTACAGACAGCACCCTTACGTTCACTTAAATTTGCTCATACTGAAGACCGTCTAGGTGATTCTATACAGTGCAGCATACAGGCCTTTTCATGGGAGATCTAACCCCAAAACTGGACAGACACACGACCAAGGATTGTAGAAGTCGACACATTTTGAGCGTAACGCTGTTATTGTGGTCAGTAAACTAAAATCGCCCCTTCATTTACCAAGCTAAATGCAAATTTGTCACAGAATATAACTACTCCATTGACCATCATCTTCTAGTACAGCATGTCGTGCTGTGAGACCAGCTTAAGTCTCGAAATGAACTTTCGTAGCAGCCTGAAGCTTACATGCACTGACGAACAGGTCTGTCTGAACTTCGTATATTGGAACAGCGTCCTCAGCTGGAGTGGGAGCAAGTCAACCCAATTCCTAGGCGCCCTCCAACTTATCCGTACGCCGGTCTATCTGTAGCCAAGCTCTTGCCATGGATTTCGAGACATCACTCTGTCCATCTGAGCACTGAACCTAACCCTCTCTTCTTCACAAAAGCGGTAACAAGCTCGCAAAGAAAGCTATCATGGTGTGCCACAGTGATGAGAATGAATGAGGTTCGATTTCAGGCGATACGCCAGTTACATTACAGTAAACATGAAGCAGTATTCCAACACCCCACTCCATACTATGGGTAAAACTTAACGATGAACTTCAAAACGTGTACGAAGAGCTGATACATACAGCGTGGCTATCAAGCATAGAAAACCATTTCCAGGTCGCCACTGCATAAGTAACAACTGTACTGATCTCCAACTCAAATAATAAACAACAAATCCAACTTCATTTTGATACTGCTCACCTCTGGGCTTCAAATTATATCCTACGACATTTATTTCAAAGCAAGACACAACCTACGTATTTATGGAATATGAAATACCCACTAGCAAGTTCAGTGATTTTGTATGTTTGAGGAAACGTTATCTATTTATAATCTGCTCATCTATAACTATGAATCGGACAGTCTGTCAGTATACTAATTTGGTTGAAGGCCCAACAAGCGGAGAATCTCGCTTCCATTCCCGATGAGGTCAGTGTTTTCTCCAACGTGTTCATGCGGGCGGTAAACCGGCTGGGCGTGTTACTAAGCATTCACCTCCACAAGATGGTGTCGGCTTTAATGCCAGCCTTGTACCCGAAAGTTTACCGTCACTTCAATGTAACTGTGGCAATGCTGCTAGCACACACAATGCCGCTCTGCACACACAGTAACGCGACGCAATACTACGTATGCTATGCAACGAAGCGTTTTGGAGCGTTCTTAAACCTTGCCAAGTGCTGCAACTCGCTCGATGTAGGTTGATGTGTTGCACCTTGCGGCCTCTCTGACAGAAGGCCATCTGCTGTAGGCGAGACTCTGGAGCAGCATGTGCTCAAGACGTCACGAATATTCCAGAGCGGTTTATTGTAACGTTAGACTCCAGCAACGTCGTGTTTCTCGGTCTGTAATATTTTCTCGTCGTTCATTCGAAATAAGAGGCAGATTAATTTTGGGGTATGCAGCTTAATCGTGACGTCACTGCAATGGTTGGACTCGGGGCAAACAACACACCATCTGCAGCTCCGCATTCCCTTACCTCTTGCTGTGGAAACTGGAATCATATCTTCGCATCCAGTTTGTACTAAATTTAATATATCGCCCCATCTACACCGAGGTCTCCCAAACAGACCCCTTCCACGTTTTCTTATGACAGTTTTGAATGCATGCATCAAACCCCTCAAACATGTAACATGGTCTGATCACCTCTTCCTCATCCTCCACCCCCTCATTAGTTTTTAGGCGCGTTTGCAAAACTGATAAATGCTACTATTAGTTTTATCACGTCTCTCCGTCCGTCTGTTCGCATGGAACAAAGTGGTTCCCAATTGACGGATTTTCATGAAATTTGACATCTGAGGATTTCCCTAAACATGTCGCGAAAATTCACGTTTCATTAAAATGCAAAAAGAAAAAAAAAAACTGGAAATTTGCGTGAAGACCTATGTACGTTTATGATAATCTCTCGTTCATTTCTTCTTAGAATGAGAAATGTTTCGGACATGAGCTGTAGAGAAAATCGAAACATATTTTATGTTCAATAACTCCATCAAGAAAATCGTGCCGTTTATAACATACGGCGGTAAAATGTGGTAGAGCCAAACACGCCACAGATGACAATATAACAAGGCGCTTGCATTTTGCATGCAGACACGAGTACACACACTCAGAACATTTAATACTGATTGCTTCTACACGGCAATAATGGTTATGCGAACGGGCCTCAATGTTATGTCATACTGCATGGTCTGGCTCGTTTTTCATCCTCGTGTCTCTTCCTCCTTCCAAGAGCCAAATATTAACACTTGGTCTCCGTCACTCTCAAACTACCTGCTTCCGTCAGGGCAAAACCCCCCTATAAAAGGCTCCCATCGCTCCTCCCCACTAAAATGTGGCAAACCTTATCTCGTTAACGATGTGTTTTAATCAACCTCGAAAATGGGCACTGTCTAAAACAGTCTGGCTTACTATGACATACCAAGGTCAGAAACCTGAAAACAAACATGCTTATCGACAGAACTGTAACAGGAAAGCTTATGTGATCTCAACTGGAGGCTTAGCCTCAACGTTGAGCATGCTCGCGTGGCCTGGCGTTATCACGGACGAGCACCATATAAGACGTTGGTTTGGTAAGAACATTCAGAGTTCTGACATATGTATAATTCAGTACAGCGGCCAGAGTTCCCTGCTGTGCCCGTAGAAATTAACTTCACACGAACGGCACCTTTCTCATCCCAGCAGCTTACAGTCATGGGTTTTCACCTTTAGCGCACTCTAACATTTCATCTTCCTCGGGGATGTAATGTGCAGCCTTTCTGTCGACTGTCGAGTGGAGTTTGGCTCACAAAGGTGAACCCTGATTTCGTCCCTCATGAGAATATGCGACTCGTAGCTCTCAGCTCCTGTATGGCACCCGTGAAAAATATCAACCGTGAAATGGCTAAGATCTTTGGTAATTGCCCGTACTGATCGACAAAGTGGGACATACTTCTTCCGTTGATACGCGGCGGTCGCCACATATCACTACATCAACTCAGCAGATGTTGTCAAAGAGTGCAACGGCGAGCATTTCGCGGGTTTTCATCAAGCGTTTCTCCTGTTACAGCCTCTTTAGTCCGTCTTACTGTCGAACAATATTCAAGTCAACAGTTCCTTCACCATACGCTCCCAGCAAACGTTCGTGAATAGAAGTCGACCTCTGACCTCGAATAATCAAGAACCCGATCATCGCACGAGTTTTAAAGCACACCAGTCCCTGAAATTTTATATTAAAACGTGGTGCTGCTATCTGTTACGTGAAACATTTGCACACTTGCGACTACCAGAATATTTTCCAGAATATTCAGGATTTTAACTGATGTAGCGGTTATCTCCAATAAAAACGGCCAGGAGATAAGAACTGGGGCATTTCTCTCTGACTTCGCCAAGTACGTCAGCTTCCGAGTTGTGATTTAACAGTTCGGCTAAGCAAGGAACCACATTAACCCTTTTAACATTCAGAAGCTCTGCATTCTACGAACACGGTACATTTTTGCTTGTACAAATCTCTCAACGAACAGCGATTATCTCTGTAAAGAGAACCGATTAGTATGTTTACTGCGAGGAACAAACTCAATCTTGAAATAAAATATATTACTTGCTTCAGAGTATTAAACAGAAAAGCGTTATGCTAATCAACCGGAAGAACAACGACGCGTGTAGCGTGACCTCTTCACTTAAATTAATGCCGTAATTGGCCCAGTTCCGGTTAGATCTGAAAATACCCCAGTTTACATACACCCAATGAATTTTAATATGTGTTTCTTTGAATTGAATCAGATGTAAATTATGAACTTTTGGTGGCGACGTTTCATCGAAGGCCTTCAAATTAAAATTTAAAAATTTGCCAGAAAGGCGACTCGTCGTGACATGGAAGAACATTATCACTGGGTGGTGCACAATTGATATGCCAAGTATCATGCAATTAATAACTGTAACCTTAGCCACTACATAAACACCTCAGAACTGTGAACTGTGTTTTGAACATTCACACCCACATTATGAAGGAAGGTCCTTACCAGAAGTTTGTTGTCCACAGTTTTCACGACGATTTCCTCGGGCTGGTACTGGCTGACATCGAACCGCAGCTTCAGCAGCTTGTTATCGCCCTCGTCCTGGATCAGCGGGGAGCTGAAGCCATCCAGCCAAGTCCGAACCTCGCCCTTCTGCGCACCTCCTTCTGTTGTTGTAGTGCTGTAAGTGATAGGGGGACTGTGCCCTGTTAGTTGCAGTTTTATAATGTCCACATATGAAAACTGTATATCGGTACGCAGTGCTCGAAGTGGGCGATAAAACAGGCGTTAACAATGTTAGTCAGAGGAAACATGAAAACAAAATGTTCCCTCGCAGAAACATGTAACTTTGTAGGCCACATCAACAACAAACCAAACGAAGAAGCAACGCAGTTTACAAATAACCTCACGCATAAATACACTATAGGTTGAAACCTATTTGATAAATTTAAAAATGTGAAAATACAGAACGCTGCAATGACATGAAACCACTTATAGAATATGAGAATCCACTTGAAGCTTGTCTACAGGTGTTCAATATAAGCTCTCTTGATTACTACTCTGGAGATGTTCCAACGATAGTCCAAATCCTCCCAAATCCCTCGCTAAATATCTCAGTCCACCTTGTTTCCTGTGACTATGAAGCCCTGTTGCAGCCCACGCTAAGCTATTAGGCATCAGATGAACAAATACCACAGCGTCACGAATCTACAGGTGTCCGACTTGCAGAATGGGGTCCATGAAATAGGTCCTGCACACCAAATCCATTTGCCACTGAACACTGTGTATGGAACAGTATGGACCTCTGCGTAGAAAATTCGCACTGCGCCATCTTGTTGTAAAGTTTAGGTACCATCGTTGTGATCCTGTAGCTGTGGCATCAAGATATTTTTACAGCCTGTCCACGCACACCTCTTCGAACTGCCTTGGTTCCAGAAAGACTAGGGCCTAAACACCGCTAGCAAAACTAAGACACCATGGGATAGTCGCACTTGTAATCCACTACCTCCCTTGGCGCTTCAGTGCACAAAATTCGTCCATTCTGTTCGTTCACTTTACGAATGCAGTAAAGCACAGCCTCATCACAGAACAAAATTCATGCCAAGAGATCATCTTTTTCCATATACACGACAGTTTACTGTAATACCGTAGTTCGGTCGTTTGCGTCTCGTCACTCACTGTCAGCGCCTGCGGCAGGTGCATTCCACAGTCGCCTACCCCAAAACTATTCTAATGGCCAAACGCTGAAGCTGCACCGCCTCGTCGAATTTTGGAATAGCGACGAATGATCCTTGAGCGTTCCACACCGTCGTGTTGTTCTTGATCTGCCACCACCTCGACCAGGATTACACACCCAATCGACAGCGCGGCATTTGCTGAACCATTAGTACATCTCTGCTGGTACTTACGAACCAATGTAAGACTCTCGTTTCTTAAAACCTGATACCGAGTGAACTTTCTGTGCACCTGTGCAAGATGCCATCTCGGCGAGCACTACCGTCTTAAACTGTCATCTGACGACGCCAGTTCATCACAATTCGTAAGTGGTTTCGTGTCACTGCGACCTGTCCTTAAAGTTGTCAAATGGATTTTGACCCACCTGTATAAGAAGCACAAACCCTTCATCAGAATGAAAGGACGGTCACACAATTTTTGTAAACTGAAACATCTATTATGAACTACAACCGAAGGCGACAGTCCCTCCTCGAGCACTGTTACGTATAATGCAGTGATACCAGCAACCCAGCACATATTTGAGACACAGCCAGTAAATGTAAGAGTAACCACAAAGGTGTTTACAAACAGCATTCCTTACTGTACTTACTTCATTATTAGCACAACGTGAATGTGCTGGTTGTTTCGGTTTTATTACGAATACCGAATTACAGAACAATATAGTTAAATTGTAACGAGTGTTTACTGTTTTACTTGCTGTATCCTGTGCATGGTGCACAGAAAACTGTGAACAATTGCTTAGCACATAGCACGTCAATCTAATGACTCTGACGAATTATTGAATTTCCTTGACAGATATTCAGACATTTCAGCCAACTTGTTGACTCTCTGCCACCAATCCAGTAACACTAAACAGTCATTACTTAACCTTTTAATTATAAGTAGATGCGCAACAAAACGTTCACTTTTTACCTGGATATTTTCTGGAAAGAAATGGCACTGTAGTAAAGACAGTGCTATTTACAATCAGCTTTTACTTAATGCTTTTTGGCACGCGCATATTTTACAGACATATTTTCGTTTTTGAACGGAATGAACATTCGTGCAGTTACGATCGATAAAATGGATTTCAAGTGCCGTCCAATATTGGTAACTTGAAATCGGCGTTTTGAGTTGTGACAAAAGGCTCAATTTTAATTTCACAGTTCTGACAACAAATTGAAGCAGTCGAGAGGAGACGAGGTGGGCTGCAGAGAGCTACAAGCGACTGGGAATGAATGCTTGAAACTTTCAAATCTGGAAATTTCTGTTCATGTTATATAATGTAAATTACTGCTGACACATGACATGAAAATATACACAGAGCACCTGAAGAGTTCAATGTAGGAAGGAACCAAACTGAATTAAGACTAAATGTGGCAAGAAAAAAAAGGGAATTAGAAAAAGTTCCGTTAGTTCTCAGGTATCAACAACAGGTTTGCATTACACTAAAACCAACCAGCACCTCTTAAAGGTAGTGAACCCATCCGCCGAAGGAAAATCAGCTCCTTTCCACGATGAGGACGATTTTGTCTCCGTGGTTTCAGAGTGTCGGCTGCAATTACCACACACCATACAGGGAAACAAGACAAAAAGAAAGCAAGTGTTAGCGTGTTATCAATGCTGCTACCAGGCCCAGTGGCGACGCTAGTAGAGATATATTGGAATTGTAAGGTTTTTGGAAGGGGAACGGAAAGCTGTCATGGCATGCAGTACTGTAGGGGTCCGTCAGAAACGAAACTAAACATTGTACATAGGTGTTTCAGAAAGTAAGGTTCCCTATTTTTTTGCCACCAAAATACTTCACTTAATAAGATGCCTCTTTCTACAATTATTACTTACTTCATTCACGATTTTTTCACGTAGTCACC
>Ga0123357_10000415_pt1 | contig 40668 bp, 37 predicted proteins | sample TergutEmb28metaG_FD_89873 | JGI IMG/M metagenome (GOLD analysis project Ga0123357, IMG submission 89873) | Embiratermes neotenicus P4 segment gut microbial communities from Petit-Saut dam, French Guiana - Emb289 P4 | ecosystem: Host-associated > Arthropoda: Insects > Digestive system > Gut ...
CCACGACCCGACCCCGCAGCACGTTTTACTACAAATGGATGATCAACACCGGCTACTCCACAAGGCTACTCCACAAATTGTTGTATCAATAAAAATCCGGGGGGCCCATTGTGGAAGTCAGGACAATTTGGAGTAGCTCCAAAATGGTGTCCAATCCTACAAAAAACGATTCCCGCCGATCACCTCAGCGACATCACACCACCCCCCCTCCCTGTCCCCCCTCCACCAGCAATTCAGACGCTATCTTCGCAAGAAACTGATCACGAACCCCCCAAATAGTTTCTATACCATGAGAGCCGCCCCGAGTATTCTGTAAAAATCGCCGGTCAAGCCCCTTCCGCTTTGCCGAGGATGAGCGAGAGGATGAGGATGGCGAGCACGAGGGCGGAGATGATCGCGAAGGTGCGATTTTTTTGGAAAGCAAAAGCGAAGATCGCGGTGGCGACGGAGACGATGGGGGTCAGGAGGAGCACCATCAGGCCGAGGATGACGAAGCCCTGGCCGCGGAAATGACCGATACGCTCGCACATCTCTCCAAGTGTGTGGGGGAAAGGTTCGGAGAGGCTGGAGAGATCCTCGAGGTGGCGAGCGTGGGTGAAGTAATCGGGCTCATGATGGATAAAGGTCAGGACGGTGCCAAAGAGGACCAGGGCGATGCTGAGGGTCACGCCGACGCGAAGGATGTAGCTGAGGGCGTTTTCCACGCGGAAAGTGGCCGGTTTCTCGGCGATGTTGGGGGGAGAGGGGGGATACGTCATGAATAGATGCCTTTGTAAATCATCTGGCCGGAGATCAGCAGGAGCACGGCGATAAAAACGATACGAACGGTTTTGGAGTGGATTTTAGGAAGGAGCTTGGCGCCCAGGACGGCGCCGCAGAGCACGCCGACGGAGACCGGGGCGGCAATGAGGGGATTGATCCGCCCGCGTGCAAAGAAGAGCCCTGCTGATGCCGCGGCGGTGATGCCCATCATGAAGTTGCTCGTCGCGGTGGAGACTTTGAAGGGGAGTCTCATGGCCAGGTCGAGTGCGGGGACTTTCAGAGCGCCCGAGCCGATGCCCAGGAGGCCCGAGACCACGCCGGCGATGTACATCAGGAAGAGTCCCAGGGGCGTGCGGGCAATGCGGTAGTGGATGTCGCGTTGTTCGATGTGGTCGAAGTAATGGCCGTGGAGGTGGAGTTTGTCGGCGAAGGGGTCGGAGGGAGGGGGAATGGAGGGGGAGTCTTTTCGGTGGCTGTGGAACATCATGAGGGCGGAGTAGCCGAGGATGATGCCGAAGATGATGAAGAGCCAGCGTTGGTCGAAGAGTCCGTTGAGATAGCCGCCGGTGAGAGCACCGGCCGTGGTGGCGACGGAGAGAAGAATGGCCAGTCGCAGATTGGTCATGTGCTCCTTAACGTAAGTCGCCGCAGCGCCGGACGAAGTCGCAATAACAGAAATAATCGTCGCCCCGATGGCGTACTTGATCGGAACGCCAAGGAACAGGGTGAGGACGGGAGTAATGATAATGCCGCCGCCGAGACCCAGGAGCGAACCCAGGAGACCCGCCGCGATGGAAACGGCCAAGATAATGAGCGTGTAGGTAAACGGAGTCATAGGACGAGGAGTCTAGGGGGGATGAGGAGGCGGTGCAAGAGTATGACAAGGTGAAGGGATGACAGGGTGACAAGGTGACAGGAGCACCGCGTGGTAACGCGGTGGTGATTGGGAATGTGGAGACAAACCCCCGCGTTGCCACGGTGTTCCTTGTCACCTTGTCACCCCTTTACCCTGCTCGCCGCACACGCCGCAGGCCTTTCCCGGCCAGTTCGTACACGTACGCCAGGATTTCTGCGATCGCCTGGTAGAACTCCGGCGGCACTTCCTGGCCGACCTCGACGGTTTTGTACAACGCCTGCGCCAAGGGTTTTCTCTCCAGGATCGGTACGCCGTTGGCGACGGCAATCTGCCGAATCCGCGCCGCCAGGAATCCCGCCCCCTTCGCCACCACTTTGGGAGAACTCATGGTCTCCGGATCGTAGCGGATCGCGATTGCCAGTTCTGTTGGATTTGTCACGACCACATCTGCCGTCGGTACGTCACGGTGAATTCGCTGCAGGATCATCTTTCTCGCCAACTGACGTCGGCGACCTTTGATCACCTGGTCGCCCTCCATTCGCCGGGCTTCGTCCTTGATTTCCTGCTTGGACATGCGGATGTCTCGTTCGAAGCTCCATTTCTGCCAGATCCAGTCAGCAAGCGCGAGGATGAACATCGCCAGAGCGATCCGCCACGCCAGGGCGTAAATAATCCCCGCGCCCACCGCGAAATTCTCCGGGAACTCAACTCCCGAAAGCGACAGGATCACCGGTAACTGTTTGTTGATCTCCATGTATACAATTACACCAATCAAGATCAGTTTGCCGATGTTCATGCCCATCCGCATCCAGTTCCGGCTCGCGAACAGCCGGCCGAACCCATTCAACGGATTCAATTTCGAAAGTTTTGGCATCAGCGGCTGTGCGCTGAGATGAAATCCCACCTGCAATCCCGTCGTCAGAAACGCCACCAGCGCCACCGTAATCAACAGCGGCGCCACAATCCTGAGCGCATAGGGCATCCCGATCCGCAACGAACTCTCCAGTATCCGTTGCGGCTCGTCCCACGACTGGTTCCCCAACAGAGCCCGGAGCAGATCCGCCATCGACGACACGAACGTTCTGGACATGATCCAGAGCGCCACGAGCGCCACGAGCAACAGCGTTGCCGAGGTCAAATCCTGCGACTTGGCGACTTGTCCGGAGTCTCTCGCCTCCTCACGCCGCTTGGGTGTCGCGGCTTCTGTCTTGTCGCCATAGGATTCGTCTGCCATGCGTTCCCACCAAAGTGCAAGTTACAGATTCAGCAGTCTTGCGATCGCCGCCGACAACGTTTGAAACGCTTCCCGCGAGACCGCCGCCCAGCTCACGACCCCCGCGCCCACCATCAGGAACCCGACGATCAGGTTGATGCTGATGCCCATGGTCATGAGGTTCATTTGTGGCATCGCCCGCGCCATCAGGCCGTTGGTGAGCGTCGCGGTGAAAAAGGTCACCAGAGCCGGCATGGCAATGCGAGTCGCCGCGTGATACGCCGCGGCCAGGCAGCCGCACAGCCCATTCAGCATCGCCTGGGCGCTCAGCCCCCCCTCGCCCATCGGAACTGTCTGGTAGCTGTAAACGATCGCATTGATGATCTCCCGATGTCCGCCCATCGCGAGAAAGACCATCAGCGCCAGCCAGAAGGCCAGTTGTTCGATCACCGTCGATTGGTCTTCGAATGTAGGATTGTAGATAGTTGCAAGCGACAGGCCCATCTGCTGGCTCACCATGAGAGCGCCGGCCTGAATCCCCGCGAACACCGCCGCCAGCATTAATCCGATCGCCAAGCCCACCGACATTTCTCCCGCGATGGCCGCCACCAGCCCGATGAGGTTGTCCGGCACCACTCCCGCGTGGGGCACCACCTGCCAGACACAAAACGCCAGCGCCAGCGCCAGGAGCGCCCGCACCTGTCCCGGGATGGTCGTCGTATTAAAAAACGGCGCAAAGGCCAGCAGTCCCGCCACCCGGAACAGGACCAGGAGGAACGGCGCAACGAGCGGATAAAATGGTACCAGGTCGCCAAACATCACTGCATCATGAACAAGTGCCGGGTGTAATCAATGAGCCTCTGGAACATCCAGGGCATCACCACGATCACCGCGATCGCCATCGCAAAGATCTTCGGCACAAACGTCAGCGTCTGCTCCTGGATCTGCGTAATCGCCTGCACCAGGCTGATGATCAATCCGATCACCAATCCGATCACCAGGATCGGCCCCACGATGATCAGCGTGACCATGATCGCATCACGCAACAAATCAATTGCCTGCTCAATCGTCATCATAAAAACACCTGCTCAAAATTTTTGGATTTGGTGATCTGGTGATTTTGACTTCGACACTCGAAAGGCATTCCCGCATACGCGACAGCGCAAATCACCAGATCACTCAATCACCAGATCACCAAATCCTCTCTGTGGCTCATTTCCGTCATCCAAAGCTCGCCAGAAGCGTCGAACAGACCAGCCGCCATCCGTCCACCAGCACGAACAGCAGCAACTTGAACGGCAGCGACACCATCACCGGCGGCAATAACTGCATCCCAATCGATATCAACACCGAACTAATCACCATATCAATAATCAAAAACGGCAGGTAAATCCGGAACCCCATCAAAAACGCCACTTTCAGTTCGCTGAGCACAAACGCCGGCACCAGCGACGTCGTCTCCACCTCCTCCCACGTCCGCGGCAGCGTAGCACCCGGATGCGCATAGCCGTGAAACAGATACACATCTTCTTCATTATTGGCCGCTTCGATCTGCTTGATCATGAACGCCCGCAGATGTCCCTTGGCGATGCCAAACGCCTCGAACTGCGAAATCCGGTTCTCGTTGTACGGCTGAATCGCCTCCGTGTTGATTCTGCTCCACGTCGGCGCCATCACCAGAAACGTCATGAATAGCGACAACCCGACCAGAATCTGGTTCGGCGGCAACTGGTTCGCCCCAAGCGCCTGACGCAACAGCGACATCACAATGACGATCCGCGTAAAGCAGGTCATCATCAGCAAAATCGACGGCGCCAGCGTCAGCACCGACAACAGCAGCAAGATCTGCAGCGACGACGAAAGCCGCTTCGGCTCCGTGGTCGTCGGAATCGTCCGCGAAATATCCGGCAACGCAATGGCGTCAGGCTGTCCCGTTTCGACCTCCCCCCCCCCTGTCTCCGTCGGATTCATCGTCCGAGCGGGCATTCCCAGATAGCCCATCAATTGTTGCAGTCGCTGTTCCTGGAAATCCTTCTGCGTCGGCGGACCCTGTTGCGGATTCAGCACAACAACCGTCGGCGACGCCGCATACCCCCGCATCGCCAGCAGCATCACCAGCACAACAACCATCCAACCGATCACGCCACGGTCATTGCATTTGACGATCAGAGCCGCGACCGCCAGGGAGCGACTGGCGTTGTTTTCGCATCGCACGGTCGCTCCCTTACGGTCGCGGCTCTGATGATCCAATGCACTCGCCTTCGACATGGCGCCATCCTGACTCATTCACGCCCGCATCCTGCGGACGCCCTGACCATTTCAACTTTGGATTTGGTGATCCGGTGATTGAGTGATCTGGTGATTTATGCTGGCGCATATGCGAGAGTACCTTTCGATTGCCAAAGTCAAAATCACCAGATCACCAGATTACCAAATCACCAGATCATCCCCTGTGAGAACCCGTCTTACGTTTATTGCGGAATACTATCCCGCACCGAGCGGACCTGTTTGCGAAGCTGCATCAATTGCCGCTTCGCCGCGGCCATTTCGTCGAGCTGGCTGTCCAAATCCTCCGGCTCCATCGATGATGTCATCGATCTCGATTCCCGTGATTCAGACAAACGCGATTTAGACGAGTGCTGCTCAATCAAGCGCGACCCCAAATCGTCATCGTCCGACTTTTCCAAGTCCATTCGCGCATTGGCCAGCAGCTTCGTAAACCCCGCCTGGATCGACTTGGGACTCGTCCCTTCGATCTGCCCCATGATCTTGGCCACTTCCGTCGGCTCATTGATCACCAGTACCGATTGGCTCTGGTCTTTTCCCTGATTGATCGCCACGATCTGCGACCCAATGCGTACCAGCACCAGCGATTGATTTTTGTTCAGCGGATGCCGGGCCAGGATTTCGATGACGCCTTTGCCGTTGCTCGCCTGGGCGCCCGGGACGAATTTTTTCGCCAGTGCCTTGCCCACGAAAACCAGCCCTAAAATCAGGCACAACGCTCCGCCGACCTTCACCATTTCCATCAGTCCCGGCATCACCCCGCTTCCCCCGCCGCCCGTCACCGCCGCCTTGTCGCCGGAAGTTTCCGAACCATTGCCGCCAATCGGCCTCTTTTCCAGCGGCAGCATCGTTGACTTGATCGTCTCCGCAGGCATTGAGACCACGAACTCAGGCACTGCATGTGACGCCGTCGCCGCCGTCTGGGTTTCCGACACCACCGTTTTGACGGTCGTGTCATCCGCGTTCTCGGCCCCCCCTCCCGCCGTTGCCGTCGATGGCTGACGGGTCGGCGCCGGGATCGTCGTCGCCGCCACCGCTGTCGGAACAGGTGGAACCGTAGGCACCGCGGCGGCTGGACTTCTCGGCGCTGCAACCGGCGGCATCGGAACGACCACCAACGACGAAGTAGCCGGAGCAGCGCCAGGCACCTCCGCCGATTCAATCGCCGCCTTCCCCATCGCCTGACCAAACACTCCCCCCCCCCCTCCTCCTCCGCCCGGCACAACCGTACCCACGGCCAGACCGACGATCATCGCCGCCCATTTCGACCTGAATGGAAAGAATTTCAATGGAAAAAACGATCGCTGTGATTGACCTTCCATGGTCCACCCGTATTCGTTCCGCCGACGTTCCCTCGGCGACCGGGGTGTCCGGCTCCGCCGAACAAGTGACGATACTGTATCAAAGCCTGTGCGAAAGTCACGCACAAAATCGCAAAAATGTGACAATTCCGCGCAGATTACTCTTCCGTCGCGGTCACAATCTCGTTGATACGGACGCAAAAATTGTCGTTGAGCACCAGGACTTCGCCTCGTGCCACCAGCTGATCGTTCACGAACACATCCACCGGGTCACCGGCGAGCTTATCGAGTTCCACCACCGACCCCTCCGCCAGCTTGAGCACGTCCTCGATGAGCATCTTGGTCCGCCCAAGTTCGATCTTGACGTTCAGGTCGACATCTTTGAGCAGATTGATCGCTCCCGCCGGCACATTGCCCAGCACCTTGCTGAAGCTCGGAAGCGCAAAATTCCCCGCTGCCGCACTACCACCCGACGGATCATCCCTTCCACCCCCAAGCACATCTCGTGCAGTATCAGTCATACAGACCTCCGCCGACATTATCGGCACCAAGCCGCTCTGACCGAAAATAAAAAATGGGTACCGCGACCGTTAGGGAGCGATGAGGCATCTGCATCGGCCCCCCAACGCTCCCTCACGGTCGCGGTACCAACCATTCGCGGCCCACGGTGTCTGAGGGGGATGGATATGGTCTCTCATGTGAATTCCAAGAACAGGGGGGGGGACGAAGGGCTCAGCAAAGGCGCCATCCGCACACGGCGGCGGAGTCGGCGGCTAGCCGGATTCATGCTGGTGATTGCCTTGCTCACCGCGGCACCGGGATGGGCTCTCTTTTACATGTCGGTCTTCTCCGCCGTCCGCGCCAAAGAGCAGTCCCCTTACCAGGCGATCATCGCCTATGCGATCCTGATCGTCTCAAGCGTTACGCTCGTACTCGGGCTCTGGTATCTGCTACTGGCACAGGTGCAACGCATCGCCGGGATCGCGGAATCGAAAGAATCGCTCGCCGCCCCGGAGCGAGCCCTCTGCGGCAACTGCGGCTGGCCCCGCGACCCACCCGACCGCTTCTGCAGACACTGCGGCAAAAGCCTCGTTCAATAAAAAAATAAAAGTCACAAAGAGTAAAAGTTAAAAGGAAGGTAAAGGGTAAAAGTTAAAAGGTAAAATAGCGAACTTTGGCCGCGAAAGCGGATGCCGGGGATTACTCAAACACTTTTGGCCTTTTAACTTTTACCTTTTAACTTCCTTTTAACTTTGTAACTTTTAACTTTTTATTCACACCAGCATCAACGCATTCGACCCTGCCGGCAGCATCTCACGCCAATCCGTAATCAATCGCTTATAATTCTGCCCCACCCGCCGAATCTGCCGCTGCAGATCGTACAGCCCCACCGTATTCACCCGATGCGCATCCTCACGCAGCGTCGTATCCCAATCCATCTGATCCGTCAGGCTGTACCACGTGAACCCCACGATCGGTACCCCATCCTGCCGCAGACGCAGCATGCAATTCCACTCCTTCCACAACCACTGCACACTCCCATCCACCTCCCACAAATTCGTCTCCGTATGCATCAACGGCAGCCCGTACCGATCGTAATACTGCTTAGCAATCACGTAATACCCAAAAAACTCTCCACTCGGAATCAGTTCCCCGTTCGGCCGCACTAGGTGCTCATTGGTCACATAATAATCCGTCCCCATGATGCACCGCGCCTTGAGCGTCTGATCCATGAAATAATCATATTCCGCCGCTCTCATCCCATTCGCCGACAAATACCGATACACCTCCGCCGACACATTTTTTGCATAGGTCAGATCTAGTGGAACGAACCGCCGCTGATTCAGAAAATGCGCCCTCTTCATCACCCGTGGCACACTCGGATGCACATACTCCGAACTTTCACTCTGTATAAACACCGCCTCCGGCACATATTCCAGAATCGCCCGCATCGCCAACACATTCGCCTTGCAAAGATTCAGCATCGCCCGCACAAACGTCCGATCCGTCATCCCTCGCTCATTCCACCACCCATACAACCCCGAAAACGTCGCGCAAACCAAAATCTCATTCACCGGCGTCCAGTAATGCGCATCCGGATACCGCTTCGCCATCTCCCCTGCATACTCCGCAAAATACGCTGGGAACTCCTCATTCTGAAAATTCCCCAGCCAGTCCGGCACCCCAAAATGACACAAATCCATAATCGGCTGAATCCCCAACCGCCTCATCTCCTCCAGCACATCATCCACCCACATAAAATCATATTTCCCCGCGCCCAAAAACGTTTTGTAAATTGCCGGCCCCCATCTCAAATAATGAATCCCCAGCTCCGCCACCAATCGCAAATCTTCTTTCCAGTGTTCGTAATGCCCGCACTTCTCCATCTGATCCACGCGCACCCCGCCCCCCCTTCCAGCAATCACCGGATAACTATTCTCAATCCCCGTAGCAAACATGAACCCCGGCATTGGACTCATCAACTCGCTAACTCAGTCCTTGGCTAATTCGGCGCCGGCCACCACCTCGCCCTGAAATCCTGCGTCGAGAAATCATCCGCTCGTCCCACGCCGCTCGTTACCGCCGCCTTCTTCTCAACAGGAAAATACCGATGCGTCGCTGAACGCCCCTTTCCCGCATGACAAGGATTCACGAAATCGAAACGATTAACGTCATTTCGTCGGGGTCGGCCAGTGTGTCGTGCCTCACGCATGAGTACACCTCGGGTATCCAACAAAAATGGTCGCTCCGCTACCAAGCGCAGCGGCAAGTGATACTTCCGCAAACGATGTACCGGCGTGGCATCGGCGTCCCGCTGATGGGTGCATGCCATGACATGCAAGAATAAAGTGGGGCGGCTCTATGATGGCAGGAAGAGACCGCCCCGTGGCGTGGTGGCAAAACAGACAATAACCCCATCCCCCCAAAAACGCCCTTTGACATCTCCAATTCGGATCCGAACAGATATGGCTTCAGTTCGAACCGCTATTTAACCCACTCTCGCCACGACTGTCGTGGCGACGCTGTTTGTACAACGCTGACTTCGACGTCTTGTTGCATTATTTCGCGTTTTTTCCGCATCATTTGCAACTTCTGCTCCAACCATCACTTTCGTTGGTCTCTCCCTTATAATATCAGGATGGGCAAGAAATTCTCGACTGCCGACCTCTCTAAAATCAGCGACGACAAAGCTCTGGCCATCGCTGCCTTTGGCGAATCCGTCGCCGCTTACCGCTACATCGTCCTCTCCGAAAAAACCCGCGACCCTCGTCTCCGTGATTCCTTCGAGCAGATGGCCAAGGACCAGCGTCTCCAACGCGACCGCCTCCAATCCATCCTCCAGCATCTCGCCCCCGCCGCCGGCTACTACCTCTCGCAGGACGACAAACTCACCGTCTGCGTCGGCCCGCGTCTCGTCGATGCGCGCGACGACGCTCGTTTCGACGAAGCCATGAAGCTCGTGATCGCCTCCGAAAAGCGATCCGCCAGTTTCTATCTCCGCTACACTCCTTTCGCGCAGGACCCTCAAGTCAAATCCATTTTCACTGAGCTCGCTGCCGCCGGCATCACCCAGGTCCAGCGTCTCCGCTTACTCCTCCAGGAAGCCGGCAAACCCATCGCCGAACCCTGCCCCGTCACCCAATTTCGCATGGCTTAGATCCATTTCTGTCTGTTTCTGTTTGTTTTTGTCTATTTTTGTCTGTGTTTGTCTGCGACTAATTCGTTCGCCATCGCCGCCCCTGCCAACGCTCCCGTCGCAAACGCTAATTGCAGGTTATATCCTCCCGAAGGCCCTGTCAGGTCCAACACTTCGCCGACCAGATACAGGCTCGGTGTGATCTTCGACTGCATCGTATGCGGATCCACTTCGCCAAGCGTCACGCCGCCCGCCGTCACCATCGCCTCCTGGAATCCGCGAGTTCCGCAAATCGTGAATCGCGACTGTTTGATCCGTTCGACAAGGCGGTGCATTTGCGCTGCCGCCAGCGACGCGCAGCTCTGATCAAGTGGAATTTTTTCCAGCTCCAGCCATTTTTCCGCCAGCCGCTGCGGCAACGCAAAATCTCGCCCATCCATTTCCGAGAACATCTTCCGCAGCAACTTCTTCCCCAGTTTCTGCTGCCACTCCCGCATCATCCGATGCAACTCTTCATGCGAACACCGCGGCAAGAAATCAATCCCCAACGGCGCCGTCGTCGAACTCTCCAACAACTCCGCAAAGATTTCCGACGGATTCAAAATCGCCGGCCCTGAAAGTCCAAAATGTGTAAACAACATATCTCCCTTACTCATGCGATCTGCTCGTACCGACTTTTTATGCGGCGGCAGCATCACCTCCACCTCCGGCACCGCCAATCCCTGTAGCGACTTGGGCCACTTCTCCTGCGTCAGCAATCCCACGATTGCCGGCCGTGGCGTGACGATCGAATGGCCAAGCGCCCTCGCGAAGCGATACCCATCGCCGGTGGTGCCCATCCGCGGATACGACATTCCGCCGACGGCCAGCAGGAGCGTCTTGGCCGTGTGCGTCTGCCCATTTGCCATCACAAGCTCAAAAAACACAGAGGGCACCGAAGACACAGAGAGCACAGAGGTTTTTATTTTTATTTTTATTTTTACTGTTGTCTCTGTGTTCTCGGTGCTCTCAGTGTTTTCTATACGTTGAATTGCCGTGACAGCGCCCGCCATCCCGGTGATGATTTCGATCCCCAGCTCCCGAATATTCCGCAGTAGTGCCTCGACGATCGACTTCGCCTGATTCGAATTCGGATAAATCTTCCCGCCGGTCTCTTCATGTGAGGGAACGCCACGGGCCGTGAAGAAATTTTGTAATTTTTTATTATCCATATGTCGCAGTGCCGGCGTAAGGAAGCGTCCATTGCGTCCGAACTGGCGAATCAAGAAATCAATCGGCCCGGCGTTGGTGAAGTTGCAGCGCCCGCCGCCACAGACGAGGACCTTGGCGCCGGGCTGGGTGTTTTTTTCGAAGATCGCGATGCGTGGGGAAATAGTGGCATGGCGACAAGCTTCGCCAGCGAAGACCGCGGCCATCATCCCCGCCGCCCCGGCTCCAAGAATTGCCAAGTCGTAGTGCATGTGAGATAGGCTCCATGGCTCCAGTTACCAGCGTGTGAAAGCAACGAGAAGCAAGATGCTGTGTTGAAAAGAGGCATAGTCCGCGACGCCGCAAGCGTTTTCGATGCCCTGGTGCGAGAGCGGTGTCCGAGCGGCATGCAAGCATGCCGGCTAAATAGATGTTTGCAACACGGCAAGAAGCAAGATAACGCTCACGAACAGCAAAAAAGCACGCTGTAAATAATACCTGTCAAAGCCATCCACCTGCCGCGAAACGGTTGATTCCACTCGCGCGATGTATAGGCGAGAGCCCCGATGCCAAAGATCAGTGAAGCCAGTGCTCCGACCAGTATGAGAAGTATCGATACGATGAGCACGCTCTCAGGAATGCTCCTGGCAGTCGTGGCGGACAATGGCAATAAAACAGCAAATAGCGAAATTGCCGCGCAAGTGACAGACGCGATTGCCAGACCACTGTAGTGTTGCTGTTCCGGTGGCGCATACTCCAGGAACGTTTGTTGGGCATGATCCTTCATGCGAGACCTCTGATGAACCGCGGCGCCACGCCGTGAAAATGGAAAGAAATCGGAAGCGTGTCCCGGCTAAAGCCGGGGCTATATGGGTGAATCCGTTTCATTTGCTGCATACGTTCCGCCGAGAAACGCCGGGATCGGCTGCACTTCGCCCTGCTTCGTGATGCATGCGATCGTGCTCTCCGCCGTGCAGAGCAGTTCCTTTGTTGCCACGTTGTATATCTCGTAGGCATGGTCGATCCGCACGTGCGTCTGCTTGATGATCTTTGTTGTCAGTTCCAGTTCATCGTCGTAGCGGGCCGGGCGTTTGTAGTTCACCGTCATCTTTGTGACCACGAACAGTACGTTTCGCTCCTCAAGCTCTCTGTAACTCACCCCCGAGAGCCGCAGCAGTTCCGTCCGTCCCATCTCGAAGAACGGCAGATAGTGCGAGTGATGCAAATAGCCCATCGGATCGCATTCCACATAGCGGACGCGGAAAGTGAGCTTGGCTTGGCAGTGAGTCATTGTCGCTCCTAGGAGGTATACCCGATGATCCGCTCGCCGGGCTCATCGGCAAAGAATTGCAGGAGTTTTTGCGCGTCGATCGTTTGCCGGAATCGCTCGACTCCATCGATCAGGATCACCGGAGCGTCGTTGCGATATTTCTCGAGCAGATCCTGGTCTTTGGTAATATCAACCATCTCCATAATCAGCGGGACCCGGACCACCTTGCGAATCGCCTCGGCGACCTGAGCGCACCGCTGGCAGCCGGGCATGGCCATGATCGTGATTTTGTGCATGCGGACCTCCTGAGGCCATTCTATCCCAATCGTCGGGTGCGTGACATGTTTTGCAGAACGAGCGTTGATCTTCGATCAACGGCTAAGCTCTCAATGACACGACTCTTTCCAAAAAGCCCCACGTTGCCATGCGGGGCTCCACCCCGCAAAGCGGGGTCGCTACGTGCATTTTGTGTCACGCATCCCAATCAGCGGAGCCGCAATTGTCAGATTGCGAAATAATCACTGCAATCTTACGATTGCGGTTCTGATTTATGGAGAACTCTTATGCGGCAGCACGATGTTCTTGAGCAGCTTCAGCAACGGGCCCAGCGTTATGCCGGACGGCGGCGACTTGTCGTCGATTATTACCGTATTCGTCGGCGGGTCGCTTATCCCTGGCCGCTGACGGAGTTGCCGCTGGTGCAGTTCAAAGCGTCGGGGCTGGAGAGTTATCCGTGGCACACCTGGTTCGCATGGTCGGTGGAGGAGCGGATCAACGCCTTGGGCTGGGCGGCGGAACTTGGCGGGGATCAGGCTCTGCGGCAGCGTTGCCGCGAAGAAATTGCCAGCATCGCACGCTGGCCAACGCACATTTCAGGGGCACCGCTGGACCTCTGTTTTGGCCATCTCATGCGAATGCTGGTGATGGCGAGGCGAAACTGGTCCTGGCTCGGCGCATCGGTGCAGGCGGAAATTTTCGCAGCTTGCAGGCGGGCCGTGGAGCAAAAGCGTGTCTGGATGGCGGAGAATCTGCCGAAGTTCCAGACCGCCGAAGCGATTCTCGCTGCCGACAATCCGGACTATCTCACACGGAACATTCCGTTGATCGGCGCCATCGCGCTGACGATGGCAGCGTATGAAATCCAAGACCCGTCCGCCGAAGCAATGCGGAATCATGTGCTCGCGTTTTTACGTGCCCGTCTGGACCTGCTGGGCAGAGGCTCCTCTGAAGATGTCGCTTACGATGGTTACGTGCTTGATTTCTTTGCGGACTTGGTACCGCTGCTGCCGGTGCAGGAGCGGGAGGCCATTCTCGAACATCCCGGCATCCGCGAGACACTGGCGATGAGCTGGCAGCTTGCTGCGCCGGGCGAGGTGCTCAACGTCGCCAATCTGGGCGACACCGAACCGCAGGAGATGCCCTTTCACGCTTCGGCGCATGCGAAGTTCGCCGCGATGCTCAAGCTGGCGGAGAGTTCCTGGTATCTGTCGCGTGTCCGTCTCGATTGGCTGCGGTCTGAAGCGCTGGGCTATCTCTACCACCTGCCGGGAACACCGGCGCAAGAGCCCGCCGAAAAGGTTGCCACCGGTCCTTACGGCATCACACTCCGCACTGGCTGGAGTGCTGACGATACCGCGGTGGCCATCGGTGCTCCGCGTGGCGGCATGGGACATCTGCACTGTGACGGCGGCTCGATTCTCATCGGCCGCGGCGGGACCTGGCTTATCGCTGACCCCGGTTACCAGCAATACCTGCCAACCCGCGAGCGCGAGTTCACCCTCGGCCCAAGCGCCCACAATGCCCCCGTCATCAACGGGCATAGCCAGGATCGCCGCAATACCAAAATCCTCTCTGCTGACACCTCCCCTACCCATATCCGGCACGTTCTGCTCGATCTGACTAACAGTTACCCTGCCGCCGCAAACATCACTGCTGTCCGCCGTCATGTGTGGCTTCTTCCCGACGGTACGGTCGTTTTGTGTGACGACATCGCCGCCGCCGACCTCCAGAAGATCGCTTACACCTTCCACGGCATCCCCGGCGCGAGCTGGTGGGCTCAGGATCAAAAAGCCGTCATCTATTATCAAGGCGCCGAACTCTGGATAGCTTCGCCCACTGCCCCTCTCCCAATCACCCAGCAAAATATCACTCGTCTCCGCGGCTCTCGCGGGCACGAATCCCTTGTCACCGAACTCACTCCCTCCCCCGCCTCTCCCACCTTACCTACCACCTGCTGGTGGCTATTCAATATCGGCCCTGCTCCCATCGTCTACACTGCCACCGCGGATTCCCTCAGCGTCGGCAGTGTCACGCTCACCACTCCATCACGAACGTGACGTCAGTGCGACGTAAGCTTTTTCAGTCGGTGCCCTTTGGCAAAGCCCCGCATTGCCATGCGAGGCTCCCCTTGACGACTATGCCACAAAAGATGGCCACACTCCACTCCTCGCTCTTACGTCGAACGGACGTTAAGATACGCGTCACTTCATTACTGTGGTAAGGAACAAGATGCGTTGGCGAATCCTGGCGGCTGCGTGTGGGTTGCTTTGGTGTGCGATTGTGATCGCGCAGAGCACACAACCTGCTGCCTCCAGCCGGCCTTCCTCCCCTTCGTCCACTGCCCCAGCTCTTTTGCCGGTGCCTGACACGGCGGCGTGTGCCAAGGCGCGCGAGATGATCCACGACGTGCTCAAGTCGGAGTATGCCAAGACTTCCGCCGCGGATCGGCAGGCTCTGGCGAAACGATTGCTCAGTGAAGCGTCGGCGATTAAGAACGATGCGGTGGCGCGTTATGTGTTGCTGACCGAGGCCGTGGATTTTGCCGCCGGCGTCGGCGACGCGGGCATTATTGTTCAGGCGATTCAGAATCTCAGCGGTTTTTATGCGGTGGACGCGGTCGAGCTGACGCGAGCGGCGTTGGTGCGAGCCGCGGCGGTCGAGCTGTCGTCCGAGGCGGCGGAGGCTCTCTCGCTCGCCTGCCTGGATACGGCGGAAGCGGCGAGCGTGACCGATGGTTTCGAAACGGTGGCGCAGCTTGCCAATCTTGCCGAAGCGACCGCCACTCGTTCCCGCAAAGTGGCCTACGTGGCGTCGATCCAGATGCGACTGGCGGATCTGCGGGCGCTGGCGGCGGAATTCACTCAGGTGAGTCAGGCCTTGGCGGTTTTGGAGAAGCATCCCGACAATGCCGGGGCACATCAGACGATCGGCCGTTTTTATGCACTGCACAAGGGGCAGTGGTCGCAGGGTCTGCGGCATCTGGCTGCCGGTACCGACGAAACGATGCGGCGGATCGCTGCGAAAGAACTGGAAAATCCCGGCGATCCGATCGATCAGTTGGCCATTGGCGATGCGTGGTGGGAACTTGCTCAGAAATCCACGGGCGTTGCACATATGCAGATGACGCGACATGCACAGATGTGGTACCGACACTGCAGGGCGTCGTTTACGGATATCGCTCTGAGTCGCATTCAGATGCGATTGCAAGAGGAAATGTCTGCCCCGGCGACGGCCCCGAGCGTTGCCACCGCCGCCACCGGTACTACCGCTGCCAAGGCCGTCAATCTGCTGGCGTTGATCGATCCGGCCAAGGATAAATCCGAGGGTGAATGGTCGCTGGTCGGGAACAATCTGGTCGTTGCTCCGGGACGTTACAGTGTGTTGTCGCTTCCGTATCACATGCCCGCTGAATACGAGTTGCGGGTGAGCTTTACCCGCGTCGAGGGTACCGGGGCGATCTGCGTGCTGCTCGCGTCGCATGATAAATCTTTTGGGTTTCAACTGGACGTCAAGAGCGAGGCCCGTTTCGAACGTGTCGCCAGCAAAGTGGCCAAAGAGAATCCCACCAGCGTGCCGGTCGCCATCAGCAACGGCAAGCGTTACACGCTGTGCATGCAAATCCGCAACGACTCGGTCCAGGCACTGCTCGACGATAAACTCATCACCCAGTGGAAGACGGATTACAAGGATTTGTCCCGCTATCCGATGTGGAAGATTTCCAACGACAAACTTTGCGGGCTGGGCGCGAACCATGCCAAAGTGGTATTTCACACGGTGGAACTCGTCGAAATCAGCGGCACAGGGAAGCCGGTTCGATAAATCCCCCCCAAGAAAAGCGGCGTGGCTTTTGAGGGCCACGCCGCGATATTTATGGGATACTGAGATATCAAGAAATTTAGAGCGTTTTTCATGTGGTCGTGGCGTAATGACATGCGCAGGAAGCGAGAGCCAAAGCCCCGCATTGCCATGCGGGGCTCCAAAACGCTACGGGCGAGTGAAAAATGCTCTAGAAGCTGAAGACGACGTCGGCGCCGAAGGTGAGTTGATTTTTGAAGGTGCGGCCGTTGGATTCCACATAGATGGGGTCTTCCGAGAAGCTGTAGCGGACTTCCGGGCGGACGATGAGGTTCTTGCCGATGGGGTCTTTGGGGAACGGGCGAACGGTGACGCCGAGGGTGATATCCCAGACGTTGACGGTCGGGACGCTCATGCCGTTGATGAGGCCGCCACCGGAGAGGAGCGAGATTGTCTGGGTGACCAAGGTATTGTCGACGAAGTTAGTGACGTAGTTGTGGAAGAATCCCAGGCGGGCGTTGGCCGTCACGTAGGAGTTGATATCGTACGCGCTGTAGAGGTAACCGCCCCATTGGTCGCCGTAGGCGTGTGTGAGGGAAACCATCGGAGGTACGATATAGCCATTGCGACCGCCGTCGTAGACGTAGAGACCTTCCAAGCCGAACTTGAGGTCTCTGGTTGCCCGCCAGGTCAGGACGCCGTCGATGGTGGTGCGATAGTGACTGTTATCGCGATCATTTTCCGGACCGCTGACGAAGTTGAGGAGAGCCGACCACTGTTTGTCGGGGGTGTAGCTGACTTGGCCGATGACGTTGATGGCGCCGTTGTTGTCTTCGAGGCATTGATCCCATCCGCGTGAGATGCCGCCGGCGACGGCCCACTGATCGTTGATTTTGTAGAAGCCGACCACGCCAGTAAAAGTGGAAGGCATGACGGCGAAGAGATAACTGTGGCTGTAGAAGGGATTGTTGCGAGGGTCGATGGCTTCATAGCCCATGAGGCTGACGAACTTGCCCGCGCGGAGTTTGAGGCCGTTGCCGACCGGAACGTTGACATCGACATAGGCTTGGACGATATCGAGCTGGTACTGTGGATTGAAGCGGTCGTCGGCAAAGTTGTTGTAGACGAGAATGTCGGAGCCGCCCTTGCCGCTGTAGGTTTCGTTGCCCAGGGAGAGTCCGTTGGCGTGGATGGCGTTGGAATCGGTGCCGTACATGAGTTCGACCATGCCGCCGACATCCCACTGATCGGACTTGACTTCGCGTTCAAAGCGGAGGGCGAGCTGGTTGAGCATGAAGTGATTGCGGCTCCCGCCGGAGAAATAGGGGAACGACCCGCCGCCGAATTCATGGTTGAAGGGGCCGGGGAGCAGAGGAGCGACGGTGTTGCCGTGACGGAAGCTATAGGTGTAGCCACCTTCGAGCCAGCCGTAGATGTTGATGTCGGCTTTTTTGAGAGGATCAGCGGCGCCGATCTTGTCCAGGCCTTGCATCAGCAGGCCGCTGGAACTGCCGTCCGCAGGTGTGCAAGCGGTAGTGGGGGTGAGGGAAAGTGAAGAGGGCTGCGTTGCAGCACCGTCGGCGAAGGCGAAGCCAGCGCTTGCCAGGATGCCCGCGACGGCCGCGAGAACAGCGTTCTTCCGATAGAACATGATGACTCCTTCAAAAAACTACGAAATGAGTGCTGAATACGACTCCATCCGATGCGAACCATCGGGGCCTCTTTGCGAAAATCTTAACCATCTCAAAATGAAATGCAAAACTTTTCAACCAAAAAAGCGGCGTGGCGGGTGCATCCGCCATGATCAAGCATCTTTCTCCATCCGGCACCCCGCAAAGCGGGGTCGTTACGGGGGCTTCCGGCATTGCCACTCCATTTTGGATGCCCCCCCCCAAAAAAGCGGCGTGGCTTTTGAGGGCCACGCCGCAGTATCAGCAAGGTGCTGAGACATCAAGGTTTAGAAGGTGAAGACCACGTCGGCAGCGAAGGTGAGCTGATCCTTAAAGGATCTGATGGGGTTTAGAGACTGGATGTAGATGGGATCTTCGCAGATGCTGTAGCGAATTTCCGGTCGGATGGCGAGGTTCTTGCCGATCGGATCCTTCGGGAAAGGCCGAACGGTCAGGCCGAGGGTGAAATCGAAGACGTTGGTGTCGAAGCCCGGTATGCCGTTAAAGAGCGAGGGGAGCCCGTAGAAGTTTCCTTCGAACTGACTGGTGACGGAGGTGTGAAAGAATCCGGCGCGAGCGTTGGCGGTGACGTACTCGTCGATGAAGTAGGAGCCGTAGAGGTATCCGCCCCATTGATCGCCGTAGGCGTGAGTGATATTGGCATTGGGCCCGGTGCCGCCGCTGATGGGGGTAACAAAGCCGTTGCGGCCACCGTCGTAGACGTAGAGGCCTTCCAAGCCGAGCTTGAGTTCCTTGGTGGCCTGCCAGCCGAGGATGCCGTCGATGGTGGTGCGATAGTGGCTGGAATCATTGGTATTTTCGGGGCCGCAGGTGAAGTTCAGGACGGCCGACCACTGCTTGTTGGGGGTGTAGCTGACCTGACCGACGACATCGATGGAGGAGCCGTTGTTATCCTGGAGGCACTGATCCCAGCCGCGGGTGAAGCCGCCCATGACAGCCCACTCGTCGTTGATTTTGTAGTAGCCGACCAGACCGGTGAAGGTAGCGGGCAGGGCGGCGAAGAGATAGCTATGGCTGTAGAAGGCGTTGTTGCGAGGATCAATGGTTTCATAGCAGAGGAAGCTGACGAATTTGCCAGCGCGGAATTTCAGGCCGTTGCCGATGGGAACGTTGACATCAACGTAAGCCTGAGTGATATCGGGCTGGTATTGGGGATTGAAGCGATCGTCATCGCCATTGAAGCCGAGGCCTAAGCCGTTGGCGTGGATGGCGCTGGCATCAGTGCCGTACATAATCTCGACCATGCCGCCGACGTCCCACTGATCGGACTTAACCTGACGTTCGAAGCGGATCACGAACTGGTTGAGCATGAAGTGGTTTCGGTCGCCGCCGCCCCAGAGCGGGCCGGGGGTGTTGCTGCCGAATTCATGGTTGAAGGGTCCGGGGAGGATGGGCACGGCGGTTTTACCGTGACGATGATCGTAGGTGTAACCGGCTTCGAGCCAGCCGTAGATGTTGAGATCGGCTTTTTTTAGGGCATCGCCAACGCCGATTTTGTCCAGGCCTTGCATCAGCAGGCCGCTGGAACAGCCGTCGGCGGGGGAGCAAGCGGTAGTGGGGGTGAGGGAAAGCGAAGAGGGCTGGGTTGCAGCGCCGTCCGCGAAAGCGAAGCCAGCACTTGCCAGGATGCCCGCGACAACCGCGAGAACAGCGTCCTTCCGATAGAACATGATAACTCCTTCAAAGAAACCACGAGGTGAGTGTTTGAGTGAGGACAACCGCTGCAGCCTCGATCAGCGGACAATTTCGCGGAAACGCTCCGCGAAAATGAACGGACTTTGAACGGCGATTTCATGCATCGGCCGAAATGAGCCGCCAACATGAAAGAATGCGATCCCAAGACCGCCACACACAATTCAAAAATCATCAAGCCGGGGCTTAAGAATCGCCTTTTGCGAGGCGCCCACTCCTTAAACCACCGACAGGATGTTGGCCCGAATTGGGCATCTCCCCGGGTCTGCACAACGCCATCCGAAAGCAAATTTCAGACCCGTTTCGTCAGTTATCGGATGGCTGATCGCTAAGAATACGTAAAAATCAAGCCCTGTCAACGGAAAAATGAAATAAAAATTCACCAAATCAACATACGCCCACTACTGGACCTTAATATTCGCGATGGCGGTATTTTAGTTTGTCGCTTCCTTACGGTCGCGGCTCTGATAAGATAGCATCTCATTGAGACACTAACACTAGGAGTGTCAAGCGGAGGCCTTTTAGCACGATGGTCACGGAAGCTGCGATGACGGCAGGCAAGGCGAGGCAGACCTCTCCGGTGCCGACGCGATTGAAAATCAAGCGGTTGGTCTGGAGCGTGGTGCAAGCGACGCTTTACCGCGGATCGTTTCACACGTGGTCGGGGTTTCGGGCGATGTTATTGCGGCTGTTTGGCGCTCAAGTAGGAAAACATTGCACCATCCGTCGCACGAGCCGCGTGTATTATCCATGGAATCTGCGGATGGGGGATCTCTCCTGTTTAGGGGACCATGTGCAGGTTTACAATCTCGGAACGGTGATGATCGGCAGCGAAGTGAGCATCAGTCAAGAGGCGTATTTATGTGCTGGGACGCATGATTATCGTGTGCGGGAGATGCCGTTGTTGACACCTCCGATCGAGGTGGGGGACTGTGTGTGGATTTGCGCCAAGGCGTTTGTGGGTCCTGGTGTGAAAGTGGGCGAAGGAGCGGTGGTGGCGGCGGCGGCGGTGGTGGTCAAAGAAGTCGAGCCTTGGACCATCGTCGGCGGCAATCCGGCGAAATTCATCAAACGGCGGGAGAAATTCACGTCATGAGCCCCCCCCACTTTCCCCCCCACTTTTCTGTTGTTATTCCAGTCAGGAACGAAGCCAAAAATTTGCCGTTGTGCCTGGCTTCGCTTGAAGGGTTCGATGACGTGGTGGTCGTCGATTCCGGAAGTACCGACGAAACGCGATCCATCGCCCAGCAGCACGGCTGCACGGTCCTGGACTTCAAATGGAACGGCCAATTCCCCAAGAAGCGGAACTGGACACTGCGGAACTATTCTTTCAAACACCAGTGGGTGTTATTTTTAGACGCCGACGAGCGGATGACGCCCGCTTTTAAGAACGAAGTGGAAAAAATCATCCACGCGACGCCACACCACGGGTTTTGGATTTATTACACAAATTGGTTCATGGGACGCATGCTCAAGTACGGCGATACGATGCGGAAACTGGCCCTGCTACGCATCGGACACGGCGAATACGAACGCGTGGAGGAACAGGCGTGGTCGCATTTAGACATGGAAGTTCATGAACATCTCATCATCAACGGAACCGCAGGTGCCATTCGTGCCAGGCTGGAGCATCATGATTTGAGGAGTTTGGAAGCCTACTACGCGCGGCACAACGCCTACTCAGACTGGGAAGCGAATCGATTTCTGGCTCTCCAGGATCCCGGAAAATTAACAAAACGGCAGCGAATCAAATACCAGATGTTGACGTGGAAAATATTTCCGTTCCTCTATTTTATAATAAGTTATATATTCAAATGCGGATTTTTAGACGGCGTCCCCGGATTTTATTTCGCCGTCGGGAAAATGTTCTATTTTTACCAGGTCCAGGCGAAAATCCTCGAGCATCGGTTTCTGTCGAAGCCTCAGGAATCACGACAAGCCAATGCAAAATGACAAAAAGTCAAGTGGTGGCGAGCAGGGCGGTGAGTTTTTCGCAGCAGAGTTGCCGGGAGTAATGCTCGGTGAGGATCTGGCGGGCGTGGGATTCGAAGGCGGCGGAATCGCCGGGGTTGTTGCGGCAGTGGCGGAGGGCGGTGAGGAATGCGTCGTGGTCGTCGGTGGAAAAAACCTGGCCCAGGTGGTACTGGTTGATGGCCAAGGCGATTTCGGTGTCGGGCGGGCCGATGTAGAAGGAAGGGCGGCCGGCGGCAAGAATGCCGTAAAACTTGGAGGGAACCAGCAGACCTGAAGTGCGAGGATGTTGCGTGATGATGTGAAGGTCCGCGGCGGAAAGGGTTTGAGAGAGCGATTCGCGGGGTTGGTAATCCAGCAGCAGCGTGTTGTGGAGATTGGCGGTATCGAGGAAGGTGCGGAGTTCCTGCATGCGACGACCGCCGCCGATGAAAACGAAATGAATCGATTGGTCGATGGGATCGGCGGAATCGTTCAGTGTACGCATGGCGTGGGTGAGCGAGGAGATATCGTGGCCCAGGCCGAGGTTGCCGGAGTACATGACGATGAACTTGCCGGCGAGGTCGTGCTGGCGGAGAAAAGCGTTTTGATCGCGTGGGACCGGGACGATTTCCGCGGGGTCGGCCCAGGGAGTGATCAGAGCGGTTTTTTCCATGGGGATATTCTTGGATTGGATGACGCGCTGCATGCACCGGCCGAGGACGACGATGCGATCGGCGGAGCGCAGAAGCTTGCGATGCATGCGGTCGAAAAGCCGGGCGGCGAAAGAGCGAGGCTTCATCACGCCAAGAGCAATAGGAACGTCTGGATAGAGGTCCATTTCATACTGGATATAGCGTGAGCCTCGGAAGGATTTCAGGAGCATGCCCACGGCGCCGAGGAACGGCGGTGTCGTCAGGGTGACGACCACATCCTGGCGTGGGAGTGTGAGAGCCTTGCACAAAGCGAGGATGTTGAAAAGGCCCCAGTCGACGAAGCGTGTCAGAACGCGTCCCTTGGCGAAGAAGGACGCGCCGGTGCGGAGAATGGTCACGCCGTTGTGTGTTTCGCGCCTGGGGAGGGTGGCGCCGGGCTTGCCGTAAACGGAACGCGAGGCGATGACGGTCACCTGGTGTCCTTGTGCGACGAGCATTGCTGTCCAATCGGTCAGGTGCTGTGCTGTCGCCACCACATCGGGCCAGTAGGGTTGGTTGATGATGAGGATACGCATAAGGGGGACTACTCCGAACGATCCGTAGATTATCGACCAATTGGAGAGGAGGGGCAAAAAAAGATTGAGTCTGATACGGCACGCGGTTACATTATGGGCAGGTCGTCAATGGATGATGACCATTCTTTGTTCTTTTTTAGGAGAACGCGATGGCGTGCAAGAAATGCGGATGCGACAGCAAGAAGGCCACGAAGACCACGAAGAAACCTGCCGCGAAGAAAAAGTAAGTGGCACATTAACGCGATGAAAAGCGTTGCCGGGGAACTTGCGTTCCCCGGTTTTTTATGCGCTAAGCTTTGGTTTTGACGGGAAGACGGGCGGCGCCCTGCGTCTGCTGAAGCTTCACGCGGGTGCCGGCCTTTTCATGGGCAGCGAGGCGTGCGGCGGCGGCGGCGAACTCGGCGTGGGCGTAGTTGGGAAGCCATTTTTGCTGGGCGACGAGCATGTGGTCGGCGAGCTGCCAGACTTCCTCGGTGGTGCAGACGGCGGCGGTCAGGGGGTCGTGGAGCATGGCTTGTTTGAGGAGCGTGACGTTTCCGTGGACGGCGGCTTCCATGGCCATGTGTTGGACCTGGACGGAGGCGTTGCAGGTGGCGGCGCAGGCGAGGGGGAGGTCACCGACGACGGGCATGTTGATGCCGTTGCGATCGACGTAGCCGGGGATTTCGATGGTGCAGTTGTCGGGGAGGTTGGTGATGTGGCCTTTGTTTTGGATGTTGAGGTGTCCGCGGTAGGTGCGACCTGTTTCGCGTGCTTCGATGATGTGGCTGCCGTGCTCTTCGGAGCGGTGTGCGGGTCCGATGGGGTGGGGGTCTTCCTTGAGCCAGTTGGGGAATTCGGTGGCCCAATCGTGATTGTTCTGGCAGTGGCGGAGGTATCCGCCGGTGGCGCCGTTGATCCAGCTTGAGAGGTCGATCCAGTTGGGGATGTCGGCGACGCGTTTTCGGTACCAGGGGACGTATTCGGAGAGGTGTCCGTTGGATTCGGTGGAGTAGTAGCCGAAGCGGTTGAGGACGTCGAGTCGGACCTTTTCGGTTTTCTGGAAGTGTGGGATAGCGGCCATGAGTTCGGGGAGACGGGCGGTGAAGTCTTCGCCTCGCCATTGGACTTTGATGTACCAGGTTTGGTGATTGATGCCGGCGCAGATGATGTCGACTTCGCGGCGGTGGAGACCGAATTTGAAATCGAAATCTTCGGGCCAGAGTTCTTTGGCGGTGTGGCCGGGGGAGACGTAATCTTTGGGGAGTCGGCCGTTTTTTTTGAGGTGGGCTTCGATGGCGCGGGTGATTTGCCAGTGACCGCCCTGGACGCCGTGGCAGAGGCCGATGGTTTTGACGCCGCCGTAGGTGTTGCAGGCCCAGGTGTTCATGGCCATGGGGTTGGAGTAGTTGAGGAAGAGAGCGTTGGGCTTGGCGAGTTGTCGGATGTCTTTGCAGAAATCGAGCATGACGGGAATGGTGCGTTGTGCGTACATGATTCCGCCGGCGCAGAGGGTGTCGCCGACAGATTGGTCGATGCCGTACTGGAGGGGGATGTCGATGTCGAGTTCGAAGGCCTCAAGGCCGCCCTGACGGATGACGCTGAAGATGTAATCGGCGTTTTTGATAGCGTCGCGGTGGTGGGTGGTGGATTCGATTTTGGCGGGGAGCTTGGCGTGGGCGATGTCGCGTCGGCAAAGCTGGGTGACCATGTCGAGGTTCTGCGGGGAGATGTCGCAGAAGGCGAAGGTGGTGTCGGCGAATTCGGGGACGGCGAGGATGTCGCGGAGGAGGATGCGGGTGAAGCCGACGGAACCAGCGCCGATCATGGCGATTTTGAGCATGGTGAGTCCTTTCAAAAATGAATGAATCCGGAGATTACACCGATTTTCGCAGGTTTTGGGAAGAGAGTGTGTCCATTTTTCTGTCAGGGGGTGGCGATCTTTTATGGCAAATTGTTACAGTAAAGGCGAGGTTCGCGACGCCGCAAGCGTTTTCGGTGCCATTTTGCGAGATCAACGCAAAGTCCCGCATTGCCATGCGGGGCTCCTAAAACATGCTAAAGCGTGAACTGCCTTGCGTTGCCACACAAGGCTAGCGACGTTGCTCTCGCTCTTGGCGTTCTTTTTCCTGCTGCTGCATTTTCAGTCGTTTTCGTGTTTCGATGTTCTGTCCGGCTACCACGCAGTTTCTCAATTCCATTGCCATCCACAGCAGCGTCGCTGCCGCCCAGAGCATCACGATTCCCATCAGCCCTTCGATCGAAAAGCCGCAGAAGACCCACTCTTTCAAGGCCCATACATTTGTCTGTCCAGTCAGTTGCACGACGGCTAACACCAGGGAAATTCCCGGCACAAAAAAAGCCAGGTTCAGAAACTGCGTACCGAGGCTCTCATTTGGAATCCGCATCGCCAGCATCCGCAGGTGCAATGCCACCAAGACTCCTTCCGCCGCCGTGGCCAGGAGCGCCAATATCGCCACCCCATCTCGCCCTCCCCCTTCTATCGAGCTTTCATGAATCATTGCGACTGTCCACAATAGCGCCACGGTTACCGCCGCCCACCGCGAGCCGGATCTCAAGGGCAGTTTCGCCGCTTGGCCCCCCCCCCCTTCCGTCTCCGGCCACGTCAGCAGCCATACGCCCACCGCACCCATCCATGTTGCCAGCGTCAGCGTCTTTGCTTCCAGGCCGGCATTTTGCCACCCCAGCGCCACGGCCGCCCCTTGTGCCATCACCGCCACCGCCAGCAGCAGCGTTCCGTTGGACATCGTCGTGAGCCATTTTCCGTCTGAAAACTGCAGTGGCGTTGTTGCCGTCTCATCCAGCATTGCCGCGCATTCCGGGCAGCGTCCCCGCAGCGCTTTGCCGACGATCTTGAATCCGCAATGCGGACAAAGCCGTTCTTCGAGCAGAGTCTCCTGCTTCGCCGATTCCTTCCTTTCCTTTTTTCCCCTCTTTTCCACTGGTTTTTCCAGCGGAATCTCGCCTTGGCGTTTCGGCCCCGGCTCCAGCGGTGCAAAGTCATATTCCCCACCACCGCCTTGCCTGTCGACCATCACGAATCCTCACGAAGAAGCCAGAAGCTAGAAGCTAGAAGCCAGAAGTTTTGAATAAGCTGCAAACTGGAAACCTTCTGGCTTCCAGCTTCTGGCTACTGGCTTCTTCGCCCACTATTCCGCGGACGGCATCGCGGGCTGCGTTGCGCCGGCCTCGGCGAGCTTTACCTTCACGATGCGGCCCTTGGTCATTCGTTTGACGCTCAGGCGTACTTCGTCCTGGCCGGCCATGAGCTTTTCGAAATCCTTCACGTTCATCACTGGCTGATCGTTCACATGCGTAATCACTTCGAAGGGCTTGATTCCCGCCTTGCTGGCCCGGCTGCCGAGTTCGATCTTGCCGACGATCACGCCCGGATCATCGGTTTTTTTCTGCATGTACCGCTGCACTTCGTAGGTCAGGTCCTTTACCGTCAGGCCGAGCTTGGCATCTTTGTACTTGGGGGCATTATCGAAGTAGGCGGGGCCTTCCACCACGGTGAATGTTTTTTTGTCGACTTTTGCGTCGTGGAAGAACTCTGCGGTGTAGTGCTTGCCGAAACCGAGTTCGGTGACGGTCCGCACGACGCCGCTGTTGGCCCGCGGCCAGGGCGAGTAATAGCGGAAAATGTCGTCAAAATTCGATTCCTGTGCCCGATCGAGTTGATCCCAGGGGAATCCGCGATCGGCCATCGGATCTGGATCGACGTGCACTTCGATGGGCTTGGGCTGACCTTCGGCCTCGATTCGCAGCAGAATCCAGCCCGCCTCCACGCCCGCCTTGCCGGCCGGGGAATCGGGATACACATATGTTATTAACGCACCGGTTTCGCCGTCGTTGGTCTGATCCGACACGTTATTGGCTCTGGCCAATTCCGCGTTGAGCCCCTGCATCTCGATGCCCACCCAGGCGATGCGATTCTCCTGCTCTTCCGAGAGCGGCTGATTGTCTTTGTCGCAGTTCGCCGGCAAATCGGCGATCGCCTCGGCAAGTTGCGTCATCGCGGTCGTCAGCGGCTGATTGCGTCCGCTGTAACGCTCCTCCATGCTCGCCTTGCGGCGCATCGTCACCGGCAGCGCCATCAATGCACCTTCTCGATCAAACACGAACAACCCTTTCCCCCCGGAACTCCGCGACTCGGAAACCTCAGGATAGAGATGTCGCCGCCATCCCAGTTGAAAACCATCGATTCGCATCGGTTGGGCGTAGCAGACGCGTTTTTCACCCTGCAAGAACAGATCCAGCGTCGGCAAGGCCCGCCATGCCAGGTCCTCCATCTTCGCCTTGGACATTGCCATGCCCGCACCCGTCACCGGCTTTTCCAGTTCCGCTACAAACGCACCATAATCCGACAGCGACCCCTTGAACTTCGCCTCCACACCATCTTCACCGGTTGTGCCGAGCACCTTAATCCGTTCCAGTCTTGCCGTTACCGGCGGCTTCATCTCCGAGAGTACCAGGATCGTCCGATCATCGACCATCACGCCCAGGCGATACTGCACCGTGGCCGCCGACTCTGGCGATCGGAACCTCTCGGGCCCAACATTCCGGGGACTGCGGAAATTCAGCATTACCCGGACGATCCCGCGATTTGCTTTGGTTTCCAGATCCGCCAATGTTTTGGCCATCTCTTCAGCCGAGATCATCGGCCACTTCAGCGGATCGCCCTTCCAACTGCCATCGGCCATCACGGGCCCAAAGGAGGGCAGAATCCCCACGCCCGCCCCCGTCGCATCCACCACCAGTCCCCGATTCTCCGTCACAATCTGCTGCTTCCCCCGCACCAGCGTCAACTCTCCGCCCGCACTGGTCACGCGCACTGCCCAATCACCATCCACCCCAGTCAGGTTCACCACCGAGCTTGCCGCGTCTTTATTTCCCCCCCCCCCCTCAAATTTCACTGCCGTCGCACCAGCGAGTTCCCCATCCATCTGCAAAATCACGGACCATTGTTCCTTAGGATAGCCCCACACTTTCGCCGCCACGCGTGGTTCACTCTTGGCTGCAGAGCCATAGCGGCGTACGGCGATCCCCTTGATAAATCGCGGATGAATCTGTGCACTATCCGTTACTACCTTATTGCCTTCGATTAAGAACCCGGGCACCTCCAGCGGGCGCTCTTCCTGAATCACCTCCGCGGCCCGTGGGGCCTCCCCTTTGTCGTACTGCAACGTATATTCCACGATCACCAGCGACTTGTCGGTCGCCTTGGCCACACTCGCGGCCTTCTCCAACTTCTGCGCCGCGGTAAGCGGCGTCGCTGTCCCGCCCTCCTCTGCCAAAGCCCCACCCGCCAAAACCATCATCACCGCAATTGCCAACCCAGTTCGTTTCAACATCTGATTCATCCTTTTAACTTTCAACTTGATACCTTTTATTCTTTCGAATAATCTCTCGATATATCCATAACAACTTGCCGCATCGAGCCGTTCCGCAGCACCGTGACCACGATCCGCGGTTTATCGTTGAGCGTTTTGAGCGTCGCCTGGTGTATCGCACTAAGCTCCTCGAGCGACGAAATGTCTTTTCCATCCACTTTCAGCAGGATGTCCTGTGCCGCGAGTCCCGCCATTGCCGCGTTGCCGGGGTACTTGACGCCGAAGACGAACACGCCGGTCTTTCTCTGGAAATACAGGTCCGGATTGTCGAACTGGTTGATTGTTTTGACCGTGCAGTCCCAACGTTTGCAGGCAAACTCTTCGCCTTCGACCTTTCCCTTCTCCCGCGGCGTAAGCTGCACGGCCGTTTTTTGCCCGCTCCGCAAGATTTCCACGGTTGCCGGCTTGCTTTTGGGCAACTCGCCGAGCATTCGCTGAACTGCCGGGAGGTCTTCATCGGTCAACGCGGCCACCGCTGATCCGTTGACGCTCAGTATCCGGTCCCGCGGCTGAATCCCCGCACGCCGTGCAGGGCTGTCCGGATCCGTGTCCGCCACCATCACCCCATCCGTCCCGTCGAAGTACATATTCCTGTTAAAATCTTTCAAAGGCTGCAACTGCAGGCCTGTCCAGCTCCAGTTTACTTTTCCTCCGTGCCGCAATTGCTCGATCACCGGCACAAGCGTCTCCGACGGCACCGCGAATCCCACATCCCCTCCCGCCATGATCCCACGCGTATTGATCCCAATCACCTCCCCATTGGTGTTCACCAGCGGCCCGCCCGAATTCCCCGGCGAAATCGATGCATCCGTCTGCAACCAGACCGAATACTCACTCGTGCCGGGCAGATACCGCTTCGTGCAAGAAATAATTCCCAGCGACACGCTTCGCGAGAGTCCCCAGGGCGCCCCCATCGCCATCACAAAATCTCCCTCCTGTAACTTCCGCGAATCTCCAATCTTCGCAAACGGCAACCCCTTCCCTCCCCTACCACCATCCGCCTCCACCGGCAACTTCAACTGGATCACCGCCAGGTCCGTATCTTTGTCCGAACCGACGACGCTCGCATCAAAGAACCGCCCGTCATACATGAGGCAGCGCACTTCCACCGCCTTATCCACTACGTGCCAATTCGTGAGCACCTCTCCCGTGGCGGTGATGATCACGCCACTGCCGGAGATTTCCTGCGACACTTTTTGTCCGCCGGTGTAGTCTTGCCGCACGACGCGGATAAACACCACTGCGGGAAACACTTTTGCTTTTGCGCCGTTGATGATCTGCCGGAAATCCTGTTCCGAGCCGGTGTCCTTCCCCATTTCCGCCACGATCGCTTTGGCTCCAGCGCTCACGTGGGTTTCGCTGGTTTTCCCTTCCTGAGCACAGCCCGCCACCAGACCTGCCGCCAAAATTCCCGCCATCAATCTCGCGCACCGCATAACCACTCCGAAAAGTTTCAAATCTCGAGTCGGTGCATTGTACAGATATCATCCAACCAACACACCATCGCTGCAGCGCATCGGTCACCGAGGGCGTGCCCGTTTTTCTGGGCAATGCCTTTCCACGCGTAAAATTCGTAAAATTCGTGGAGAGAACCTTTTCATGCGATCACGGGACTCGCAAACCTTGCCTCCTTCCTCCACGAATTTTACGACTTTCACGAATTGAGCGAATTTTACGAGTTGATGTCAGATAGCCGCCTGAAGTGAAGTGTCATGCATCCATCGCGGCGCAATGAAAAACCCGCGACGGGAAGTCACGGGTTTTGTTTTTTGTTGCGACGCGATGTCGCTGGGGTGAGGGTTATTTCTTTTTCTTCTTGGCTGCCGGTTTTTTTTTGGCCGCCGGTTTCTTTGCCGCTTTTGCCATAGCTATCACCCCCTTTCAAGTGGGTTGATGGTGGAAGAAATATTCTCTTCAACTCATTGTGAGTTGAAACGTCGAATTGTCAATACCAAAATCGGTTATTATGCGCATGAAACAATATTTTTTTGATCGGAAAAAATGGAAATCACGGAGAGCACGGAAATATTTTTTTTACTCCGTGTTCTCCGTGGTTTCAATCAGCTCTCAAATTGCTGAACAAGTTTTCATCGCGCCAGTCCGAGCTCGCGGAATTGTTTGAGTACGAGGTTTTCGAAATGGCTGGCGGTGTTGGCCAGGACGTGCGAGCAGCCGTGCTTGTGGGCGAAGGATGCGATGTCGTTGAGGAAGGCGGTGAGGCGTTTGCTGTAGGCCTGGAGGGTGGCGCGATTGGCGGAGACGTCGACGCCGACGTTCGTTTCCATGTCGACGAGGCGGACGTCGCCGAGAAGTTCGGGGCTGAGTTCCTGCGGCGAAAGCGTTTGCAGCATGACGACATCATTCTTGGCGTAGCGAAGACGTTTGATGCCGTCTTCGTAGCCGGGGTCGGAGAGGAAATCGGAGATGATGATGACGAGTCCGGCGTGAGTGCCGTTTCCGCTGCCGGAACCATTGGCGCGGAGAGCGAAGCGTGAGAGGGAGGCGTTGAGGTCGGTTTTTCCGGCGGTTTTGAGGGATTGAAGGATGTCCATGAGACGGAGGATACCGGGCTTTCCGCGGACGGTGCCGGAGGGCGGGCCGAGGTAGGTATCGTTTTCGGTGTCGAGAGCCACCGGCGTGAAGGAGACTTTGTCGGTGTTGGCCAGGGCCATGTAAGCGAGAGCGGCGGCGAGGCGGCGGGCGTAGTGGAATTTATTTGCCGTCGCAGGCTCGCCGTAGTTCATGGAGGCGGAGCAGTCGAGCAGGATGTGAACGGAAAGTTCCTGCTCTTCAACGAAAAGACGCAGCATAAGCGATTCGAACTTGGCGAAAGCGTTCCAGTCGATGCGTCGGAAATCGTCGCCCTGGACGTAAGGGCGGAAGTCGGAGAATTCGACGGAGGCGCCGTGGGCGGAGGATCGCCGAGCGCCGCCGGTGTCGCCGCGGAAGAGCTGGCGCGCGATGAGGGTGAGCATTTCGAGTTTTTTGAGGAAGGCGGGATCGAAGAGCGGGTCGGGCATGATGGACGGTGCTCAGTACGGGCGGATAACGGTGAGGTCTTTGAAAAGGCGAAAATGACGGTCGTTGAGAGTAGCGACCGGAAGGTCCAGGCGAAGAGCGGTGGTACCGATGAGGCAATCGCCAAAGTCCAAGTTGTGGGAGAGGTGAAATCTCGTCAGGAATTGAAGAGCGGAATTCGAGTCGGCCTCGTTGGAATGAATCAAGTGAAACTGACGAAGGAATCGGAGCAACCGTGATTGCTCCCGTGCATCTCGTGTGGCGGAGATGACTTCGGCTACAACCTGGGCATGGATAAATGCCTGGTCTGCGTTCAGGAGCGGTCGGACATAATTCAACGCCTTTGCATTTTCGTTGGAAGCGTCGATGGCGATTGTGGTGTCGATCAGAATATCAGCCATTGCTGCGTCCCCGCGACCGCATGCGCTGGCGAATCACCTTGACGGCCTCAACCGGATCTTTGGGCAAATCAGTACGGTCCTTCCATATGCCGGCAATTCCGCGGATGGCGGCGGATACTTCCGCCTGCCGCGATTTACCTTTCTTGCGAGTCACTGACTTGGCTGGTGCGGAAGTCTCAAAAGCGTCCAGAAACGTAAGCAACGCTTGCTGTTGGGGTGGTTTAAGCCTGGCGATACGTGATTCGATTTGCTCGGCAACGGTCATGGGCGGTCTCCTTTGCCGAGCATTATACCATGCGGCTCGGGAACGGGCGTACCGCATTCGGGGCATTTGTCGCCGGGTTTGTGGGCGCGGAGGTCGTAGTTGCAGGTGATGCAGTGGTTGGTCTTCCAGCGTTGGTAGCGGGTGTTGGTCTTTCGCCAGCGTTGCACGAAAATCCACGCCGGCACGAAGATGACGGCTACCATGACGAGTACGAAGGCAATGGATAATAGAACAGACGGCATGAATCCAAAATGGATCCCCATGTACCGTCCCACGGGCTCGGGAGAAAAAAACCTCAAGGGGAACACTACAATTTGTCCCCAAGCAAATAGAATCGTCAGCACAATGCCGATGGCAGCGATTTGGTGAAGAGGTTTTTTCGGGGGGGGGGGAGGATGCATGTCGAGCGTTATTCGAGCGGCGACCATAATTCCGCGAGAGGGATTTCGCAGGCGGGAAAGGGGGCGGCTTTTACGACGTCCTTGTCGCGGCCGAAGGATTGGCGGATGTATTGTTTGTCGGTGAGTTCGTAGGCTTCGAAGGTTCGGCCTTTGGGGTCGATGATCCAATAGTGCGGGACGCCGGAGCGGGCGTAGAGGTCCATTTTTTCGGTTTGGTCGGTGGTGGCGCTGGACGGGGAGAGGATTTCGACGCAGAGGTCGGGGGCGATGGGGATGCCGTGGCCTTTGATGAGGTGGAGACGTGATTTGGCGACGAAGAGGATGTCGGGGCGGCGGACGTTGAGCTTGCTAAAGATCGTATCGACGTCGCCGAGGATGATGCCCAGGTCGTGCTGCTTGATGTAGCCGGTGAGGATGTAACGCAACATTGTGTCGATGTAGGAATGATGGGACGATGGGCTTGGACTCACGACGATTTCTCCATTAACAAGTTCAAGGCGTACGCCGGGCGGGTCTTCACCGAGCATGAGGTATTGGCTGGCGGTTATTGGGCCTGTGCTGTTGACGATTCTTCCGTCAACAAGTTCAAGGCGCAGACCCGGCGGGTCTTCACCGAGCATGAAGTATTGGCTGGCGGTCATTTTGGTGGTGCTGGCGGTGGTCATGGGCGGCTCCTTTCGTTCCCGATTATAGCAGGATTGGGTTGAGGAATCCGTGTGCCGCATTCGGGGCATTTGTCGCCGGGGTGGTGGGCACGGAGGTCGTAGCCGCAGTGGAGGCAAAGATTGTTCTTGCGGCGTTGGTGTTGCTCGTTGGCCTTTCGCCATCGTGCCACGAAGAACCAGAGTGGCAGCGACAGGAGCACTATTGGAGCCCAGTAGGGAACGACGAGAAAATGCCAGTCGCGTCTGAAATGATTGGAGGTCTCGCTGATGGATTCTTGTCTGAAGTTGAAGCCCGCATAGCGCCAGTTTGGCGAACGGTCGGGACCGAAACGTATCGGTGGTGATGCATTAAACCCTTTGTAAGTTGGCGATATATCAAAAGGAGTGTACAACAAGCCAACGCTGCTGGAGCCGACGCTTCGTCGAACGTATCCGATAGAGGGGTAGGGCCTGTCCGGGGCATTGGATGGAAACGGGCCATTGAACGGCGAGCGTGGGTGGGAGCTATCCACCGTGGGGTAGTAATCCGTGACGCGGGTGTAGTAAATGCCTCCTCGCTCCGAGCCAATCGTTGCTTCGTAACATATTCCGCTGAGGCGTGCGTAATGAGGCGATCGCCAATAGAACTCTTCCAAAACCCAGTAGCTTCGCAGCCATGCGGCGGAGAGTGTCAGCGGCATGATCAGCAGCAGAGCGAGGCCGAAATTTTTCAAAATTTTGCCGATCATGCGGATGCTTCCGCTTCAGTACGGACGGATGACGGTAAGACCTTTGAAGAGGCGGAAATGCCGGTCGTTGACGGTGGCGACGGGGAGGTTCAGGCGGAGAGCGGTGGCCGCGATGAGGCAATCAGGAAGATCGACTTTGTGCGAAAGATGGAGGTGCTCAAAAAAATTCAGGGCGTCAGGCCAATCTTCCACGGTTGGATATTCGATACGAAAAGGTCTGAGGAATCGCCTGAGACGAAACAGTTCGCGGGCATCGTTCGTTCCGACGATCACTTCGGCAAAGGTGAAGGCATGGATTACCGCGACTTCCGCCATCAGGTGATCGCGGACGTAATCAAGGGCATCGCGGTGATCGTTGGCAGCATCGATCACGATGGACGAATCGAACAATAATTCAGTCATTCTCGCTGCGTCCCATTACACGACGGCGGAGGACCATCGAGGCTGCGGCTCCGTCCTTGGGCAAATCGGTACGGTCTTTCCACATGCCAGCGATGGCGCGGAGGGCGGCGTTGACCTCTGCCTTGCGCGATTTGCCTTTTCTACGGAGTGCTGGCTTGGAAAGTTTGGCAGGTTCGAGAGTGTCCAGGAACGTGAGTAACGCTCGCTGTTGGGGCAGCTGCAATTTGGCGATACGCGATTCGATTTGTTCGGCGACGGTCATGGTCGGCCTCCTTTGTCAGGAATTATATCCAAATTCACCCCACGTCGGCGAGGGTGATCGTGTCGGCGAAGTTCTGGAGAATCTCGGTGCGGAGGTTGGTGTGGGCGGGGTCGAGCAAACGAGGATCGGAGGCGATCAGGTTGAAAGCGTCGCGGCGGGACATTGGGAGGAGATGCGGATCGAAAAGCAACTCGGCGAAGTGGAGGTCGGTACGGCCGGATTGGGCGGTGCCGATGAGTTGGCCCATGCCGCGGATTTTCAGGTCTTCTTCGGCGATCTTGAAACCGGAGGCGTGGTGGACCATCGCTTGCAGACGAGCGATGGCGTCGTCGGTGGATTGGTCGGCAAGCAGGACGCAATAGGATTGTTTGTCGCCGCGGCCGACGCGGCCACGGAGTTGGTGGAGCTGCGAAAGGCCGAAGCGATCGGCGTGCTCGATGATCATCATCGTGGCGTTGGGGACGTCGACGCCGACTTCGATCACGGTCGTGGCGACGAGCACGTCGATGAGATGTTGGCGGAAACGTTCCATGATATGTTGGCGGGTGTCGCGATTCATGCGGCCGTGGATGAGGCCGACGCGGAAATTTTTCAGCCAGACTTTTTGGAGTTCTTCCTGAACGCCGGAGACGGTGCGGAGGTCGAGTTCGGATTCATCGATGGCGGGGACGACGACGTAGGCTTGTTCGCCGGTTTTGAGGCGGGTGGCGACCCATTTGTAGACCTCTTCGCGGTTGGAGGTGGGTGTCATTTTGGTGAAGATGCCGCGGCGGCCGGGGGGGAGCTCGTCGATGACGGAGACGTCCAAGTCGCCGAAGGTGGTCATGGCGAGTGTGCGGGGAATGGGTGTGGCGGTCATGACGAGAATATGTGGGGCGGCCCCCCCCTCAGAGTTTTGAGAGGGTTTGGTGCGGATTTGGGATCGTTGCTCGACGCCGAATTTGTGCTGCTCGTCGATGACGATCATGGCGAGTGATTTGAATTGGACGGCTTCGGCGAGGAGCGCGTGTGTGCCGATGACGAGGCCGGCGCGGCCGTCGGCGATGCGGGCGAGGGTGTCGGTGCGTTCCTTGCCGGTGACGGAGCCGGTGAGGAGGGCAATTTTGACTTTCTTGCCTTCGAGGAGCTGGGACATGGTGACGAAATGCTGTTCGGCGAGGATTTCGGTGGGGGCCATGAGGGCGGCTTGATGGAAGCACGGAGAGTCAATCCGAGCCGCGACCGTGAGGGAGCGACCATGCGGTAATGCGGGAACGGTGCCTGTCGCTCCCTCACGGTCGCGGCTCGGATCGTCCAATGTGATTGCTCGCGGGCTCTGTGTCGCGGAGGCGGCGAGCATGGCATAGAGGGCGACGACGGTTTTGCCGCTGCCGACGTCGCCTTGCAGGAGGCGGTTCATCGGCTTGGTGGCGGCGAGGTCCTTGCGGATCGAGGCGATGACGGTGTTCTGGGCTTTGGTCAGAGAGAAGGGGAGCAGGGCGCGAATACGCTGATCGACGGCGTCGTCGACGCGGAGCGGAATGGCGGGGATGCTGTTCCGCTGGTGGTAACGCTTGATCGCGACGGCGGCCTGGTGAAGAAAAAATTCGTGATAGGCGAGTGTGCGGCGGGCGGTGGCGGCGTCCTGGAGAGTCGCGGGGCGATGGATTTTCTGCAGAGCTTCCTGACGAGTGAAGAAGTGGCGATCACGGAGGAAGTCTTCGGGGAAGAATTCGGCAATGGCGGGCAGGAGCGTGTCGAGAATGCCGTGGATAACCCGCATGATGGCAGCGGAGGAAAGCTCGACGGTGGCGGGGTAGACCGGCTCGACACGGGCGGATTTGCGTTCTTCTTCGTTGCCTTGGAGGATTTCGAACTTCGGCTGGACGATTTGTTTGCGGTTATTGAAGGAGGTGACTTTTCCGGTGACGCGGATGAGCATGCCGGGCTGGAGCTGGTGTTCGAGGCCGTAAGCGTTGAACCAGGTGAGAACGCAGCGCTGGGGAGTTACGGCATTGGAGGTCGGAGGCGATGCGTCCTGGATGAGTGCTTCGAAACGGCGAGGCTTACGCGGGATGAGGCGGGTTTGCAGGATCGTGCCGCGAACGGTAGCGACTTCGCCTTCACGCATGGTGGCGATGGCGGATTCGTCGGCGTAGAGCAGGTAATCGCGAGGAAAGTGGAAGAGCAGGTCGCCGCAGGTTTGCACGCCTAAGGCGCGAAACTCCGCAGCACGGACAGGGCCGACGCCTTTGGCGTATTCAACGGGTGTGGAGAAAGTAATCGGCGGCTTCTCGGACATCGTGGAAAGTTTAACCAATAATCGGAGTTCACGCTTTAGCGTGTCATAGGGGGGCACGCCATAGATTGAATACGTGATCCGGCACTCCCTTACGGTCATGGTACCAAAGTGGCGGCAGCCTGCTCTGTCTCAACCCTCTATCAGAGCCGCGGCAGCCCGCCTAACGAAATGCATTTGAACAAGCTGATCATCACCAACGACCAAAGCTTCGTGCCCGACGGCAAACTGTGCATTGATGAAGAAGCTTTTTTAGGGGGCGGGCAGTGGCGTTGCAACCTGCGCTGGGGTAAATAGAGGGTGTGTGCAAGGAGAGCCGTGATGAAGAAGCGGGCGATGTTTGGGTTGGTGTTGGTCGTGGGGCTTTCGGGCGGTTGTTGTTTGAACAACGATCATGAGGACAAAAGGCCGTTGCCGGAGGCGATTTCACTGGGCGAGCAACTCTACGAGCTGAATACGCGTGCCCGGGCGATGCCTGTTGTGCGGGCAAAGGGTACGGTTGTCGTGCGGTACGTGGACGATCAGGGGAATTCCAAGCAGGATAGTGCTGATGGAACGCTCCTCGTGCGGCAGCGGTTCGGAGCGGCGGGCATCAACGACCCGGCAGATGTGTACCTGCAAGGGCGCGTCGCGGGACAGGAAGTGTTTCAATCGGCGAAGAACCAGGAAAAATGGTGGTTCATCAGCCGAGACAAAAAGGGATGGATGGGGGATGTGACCGGAATGCCGGATTTTTCGGGGGAGGAAACGGGAGGAAACGGGGGGGGGGTGATGCGGGCGGATTTGATGTTGCAAGTGCTGGCGATTACAGAGGTGCAGTTGCGAACGGGTGAGACGATCGCGATGAAGGTGCGAGATGCCACCCGCAGCAACGACATGGACATTCTGCAATTACGCCGTGATGGCACCGCCTGGGTGAAACGTGAGTTGATCGTGGATCGAGACACGCGAAACGTGCGACAAGTGACGCTGGGAGACCCGGCGGGAAAACTGGTGGTGCGAGCGGATTTGAAAGACTATCAATCGGTGGACAATGGGAAAGGAGGGGAAGTGGCGTTTCCGCGTGACATCTGGGTGACGTATCCGGCACAGAAGTTGTCGGTGCACTTTGCTGTGGACAAGGTGGAAGTGTTCTCTGAAGCGCCCGAACTGCCGTTTGAAACACCGGATTTTGTGGAAAGAGGAATCCAACTGCAACGGTAGCAAGGCGAGGTCCGCGGCGCCGCAAGCGTTTTCGGTGCGTTTTGGCGAGATCAACGCAAAGCCCCGCATTATCATGCGGGGCTCCACTTACAAAAGATGACTACACTCTCGCGGGGTCAAAACGGCAGACGGTGTCGAAGAGTTTTCCGCCGTGGCGGCGGGCGACGATTTCTTCCTTGATCATGCAGAGCTTGATCGCGTCCACTTTGAATTTGGCTTCGAAATTGCTTTCCAGCGCCCGGCCCATGCCTTCGAGGATGACCAGGTCCGTCTGATCGGCGTGGTGATTGACTTCGTGAGAAACTTCGCGGAGGTCGATCAGCGGCGCGGCGCCGCCGGAGTCGATCGGGAGGATTTTGCCGCGGCTTACGAGTTCGTCGAGCAGAGGGTCGATGGCCTGAATCTGCGGAAGCAGCGAAACGAGTTCTTTGTGCGTCATGTCGTTGAGCGCCGGCGAGTGGTTGGCGGCGATGAGCACGCGGGTGCCACGCCTGGCAAGAAATCGGCAGAACGGCAACACGCCAAGGATCAAGTCGGACCCCGCGTTGTCGCAGAAGAAAATGCACTGCTTGTGCGGGCGCTGAAGGATGCGTTGGCACATCGCGTGGAAGTGATCGACGAGCCACGGACGCCCACCCCCCTTGCCCCCCAGTTCGTTTCGTACCTTGATGAAATCCGGCGAGGAGTTGGCGAAGAGTTTCGCGGTGGCGCCGGCGCCGAGGTCGTAGATATTGCCGGCGAAGACGCCTTCCACCGCCAGCAGTAAAGCGTCGGCCTCGGAGCGATGCGTGTCGATCTCCTCGACCACTCGCGGATAGAGCGGCAGCACCGCGGCGTTTTCCCGCTGCTTCATTTTTTCAAACGGATCCGGAATGCCGTGGGCGATGAGCTTTTCCTGGCGGCGTACGTCGAGCAACAGCAGGTCGAGGTGTCCGAACATCGCGGGATTCCGCCGCAGGGCGACTATTTCCGTGGTTAAATCGGCTCTGCATGCGTCGATCTTTGCTGCAAAGGCCGGCCCGTAATTCTCCAGCGCCAGTGCTGCGACTACCCCAAAGTGCGTCTCAAAATGACGCAACCAGTACTCGCGGTACTCATGGTCCACCAGCATGTTTTCCGTCGAGCAGGGAACGTAGCGAGCGGGATCGGCAAGGAGAGAGAATGTTGGCATACTCGTAAAATTCGTTCAATTCGTAAAATTCGTGGACGATGGGGCCGTGGTGGGGGACGGACGGTGGCGGTGGATGTTGCGGAAGGGGTTTTCCTCGGCGGAGGAGCGAGCTTCGCGTTCGTTTGCCACGCGGCGGGAGACCAGCGTGGTGCCGCCGAAGGAATCGACGCGAAGGAGTCGCCGATCGTCGGAGAACCAGTCGGATTCAATCACGGCGCCGCAGTGGAGCAGGTCGACCCGCCAGGCTTCGCCGGGGTTGTCGTGCGATTCGGAGGGGAGAGGGGGGGGAGGGGCGAGATCGTCGGTCGGCAGCGGCTGCTTGCCACGCGTGGCCAACACGTAGCCGGGGCGAACGATGAAATCGCGAGCGCTCATGAGTTGCAGGGGGATGACGGCGTCTTTTTGCTGAGGTAACGCTGCTGCCAGAAGCGGGATGGCGCTCGGAACGATCGTCGAGAGCGGTCCTTCACGCGGGCTCTGCACCGACCGCATGGTGCGTCCCCCCCCTTTCTCCGACGGAATCTGCAGATCGCGGCGGAAGAGATTGCCGGCACGAATCACGCTGCTCCGGAACGTGGCGGTGCCCTCCTGGCTGACGATCTCGACGGAATCCAGAACGAACGCCGGCGTTGTCGTGTAATCGCCGGTGTGAAGCGTGAAGGTGATGGATTCGCTGCGGTCGACAGTGGCGTCTTTCGTGTCTTTTTCGTTCATGTTGACGTGATAGACTTCATGGGTGCCGGTGAGAATGTCGTCGGTCGTCGGTTTGGCGGAGCGTTTTTGCCAGCCGAGCCAGGAGCCGTCGGTTTCGAAGTTGCGGAAGAACACGTCGCGTCCAAGATCACCCCCCCCCCCTCCGGCGTTCTGCAGGTCGCGAAGTTCCTTCCAGGCCAGCTTGATGGAACCGGGCGCACTGTTGGGCGGATTGAGCGGCGCGGCGATGCCGGCCTGCACCTCAATGGCACGAACGCCCAGGGGCTCCGCCGGAACGTTGATCGTGATCGCATCGTCGCCTCGCCGAATCATCAGCGGCGCCTTGCCTGAACGTTCTTCTCCCCCCTTCATAAGAGTCGCGGCGATGAGTTCGGCCACTTGTTCCCGCAGTGCCGAGAGCGAGCGAGTATCCTTGCCGTTGAGCTTGACGATGATGTCGCCAGCGCGAAGGCCGCAGGAGCCTGCCGGAGATGCGGGGGCGATTTCGGTCACCAGCACCCCCGTGGCGACCGGGCTTTTCATCACCGAAAGCACCATCGCATACTGAGCGTCGACTTCCCGCGAACTCGGTTCCGCGAACGCTTCGCTGATTTTCGATTTTTGCCCCCCCCCCCCC
>Ga0123357_10000416_pt1 | contig 40610 bp, 15 predicted proteins | sample TergutEmb28metaG_FD_89873 | JGI IMG/M metagenome (GOLD analysis project Ga0123357, IMG submission 89873) | Embiratermes neotenicus P4 segment gut microbial communities from Petit-Saut dam, French Guiana - Emb289 P4 | ecosystem: Host-associated > Arthropoda: Insects > Digestive system > Gut ...
CCATACCACAACGTAACACCAACACACATCGAACCAGATCAATACAACCCATGAAATAACTCAGCACATAAGTTGCAAGCTCCTGAGGATGGATGTATTAACATCCGAAACATGTTGAGCATTCAGTAAAGAAATAATAAAGCAAGTGACATCAAGTTGGTCTCTCTTTACTCAAGTATTACTGAGTTCAACTGTTAGTACCAAAAACTATCTTTCAAACCCACAGGAGGAACCACGTGTCAGGGAATATTATATTGTAGTTACAGTGATGACACACTGTTGGGTGAGTGAGAAAACCCCATTTTGAATTAAGAGCTGATGGTTTAATAGACAGAATAAATATAAATGTTACTGAATGTTCCCTCAGACATTTTGCTACACTCAAATATTTAAATCATTCAGGTATACAGATTAGTTCAGGAGTTATAATGGATTTTAGGGAAGCTTTTATTACAGTTCTCAGAAAAGCAAGTTCGCATTCATGTTTCACCAACAGACAGTACGACATGATCATGAAATAAAGACAGCTAATAAATCCTTTGAAAATGTGGCAGAGTTCAAATACATATCTGGAAATGACACTAACACATCAAGGTTGCATGTACGAAGAAATTAAGTGTAAAATGAAATCAGAAAATTCTTGCTACCATTTAGTTCAGATTCTTTTTCTTCCTGTTTCCTATCTATCAATATAAAGAACTATAATTCTTCCTGTTGTTTTGTGTGAATGCAAAACTTCGTTATGCACGTTATAAGAACACAGGTTAAGTCCGTTTGAGAAAAGGATGCTTTTGAAGATAACTGGGCCAAGTGGGAGGAATAAAAGGAGGCTGGTGAAAAGTGTACAAAAAGGAGTTTCCTGATTTGTACTCCTACCCAAATATTATTAGTCAACATGCAAAAATCGAGAAATGCACTATGAATTTGATTGGGAAACCAGAAGCCTGGAAGAGGCTGCTCTGAAGACCTAGGCATAGCCACAAGGTTAATATAGTAACGGATCTTAAATAAGTGGGATGAAAGGGCACAGACTGGCATTTTCTGCATGATTTCAAGCTTCTGCCACGACAGAAATGAGATCTTTGCTCTTCTGGGATGTTACACAGCACAGATCTCCAGTTATCTACTGCTGTCCCTCACAGCACCCCTTAGACAACTAGACTTCCTCCCTCTCCTTCCACCGCCTTCATGCTACACTAACCCTATTGCAAGCATCACATTCTCTGAGACCCAATCACCATTAACACCATTCCCTATGTAACTGCATACCTGGACTGCTTGACCCTTCAAGTTGGGACTGATAAGGTTGCCCTGAAACAACGGCACACGACTACCAATCTACGCTGCATACCATCCAAAAACAGTTAAGATCTCTGGTTTTATCTGGTTCAGAACAGGGACAAGTAGTGGGCTGTGAACTTGGCAATGGCCAGGTTCCATAAAATGCATGGAATTTCTTGATTAGCTCAATAACTCTTAGCTTCTCAAGGAGTGCTCTGCTCTATGGAGTTAATCAGTGAATGGGAGAAAGAGACAAACAGGATGGGCAAATGTGTTAACATACCCTTCTTGTTCTGGAATGACAGCAATATGCACGTCTCATTGCATGTTACATATACAATCCACACAGACTTCAAAAATGTACCATGCAAGACAACACTAATTCCCATCACATGTAGCCAAACAGTACTACTCCTGCAACCTGTAACAGCATTCACCAACGCACATATTTATTTATGCAGAAGGTTTGTGTTGGAGTGAGTGCACTTTCCGGTAGATATGATTGTCACTGGCCTTCACAGAATTACTCATGCTGAAACTAAGTTAACCACGAACCACAACTAAAAATTACTGTATTCAGCCCACCTGTGGTGGTGCCACCACTTCTTGTTTTTCGTCGAGTGCTAATGTCAATGTCATGATGTATAATTCTGTTTGCTCCACCCCTGGTGCTGATGTTACTTCCTCCTACAGGAGACTGCCTGTTAGTAACAGCAGTCACCGTACTGGGTGGTGGCGAGCTTCGGGTGGACTTTAATCCCGAGCTGGAGGCTAGACCTGGGTTGGTTTGGCGGACAGATCGACGCTGCTGTTGTAGCTGATTCTGCTGCTGCTGCTGCTGAAGAGATGTTCCTACACTGATGCTACTATGCTTACTGACTGCACCCAATCGATGATTTGAACGAGCATTCCAAGTACTATTGCTACTGTTATTCCTGAAAAAGCCGCCAACAGTAGTGGTATATGCACTGAAAATACTAACCACGAGACGCTGAAGGTTAAATTCCTTACATTTATTCCACAATGTTGTTTAAAAATGCCTATTAGACACTGCAAAATTTTACATAATGTGATAAACATTACACTACCAAAAAAACTGTTCGATATTTCTGTGTTTATTACAATCCAGCTACATCCCTGACTCAGTTTAAAGATGTAAGTTATGTAATAAAATTAAGGGATATTAAAATTGCATAACAGTCTAGATGTTAAAACTGTCAATTTATTACAAAGATCCACATTTGTAATTTGATTCTTGTTATAGCTGTGGTATTATTCCAAGCAGTCAGTACATATATCATGACAAATTGAAGAAAAGCAACCGACACACCTTCCACAGCACAGCACACCTAGAGGTAAGGAAATAACTCTGTGGATCTGAGATACTACTGAAGATACTGAGTTACTATAAAGATATTATCTTGGTAACTAATTAATTCATGGTACAAGATCCAAAAACCACAGTACACAGTGAGTTTTAACAGCATGATATAGGAAACTATTAATAACCATTATAAAAAACTCAGACCCACAAAAACTTTTAAAGGATTTCACAGTTTAACTCCCAAGAAGTGTACTATAAATGTCAGAATTCCTGATTGAAGAGTTCTCATAAGATCACAGAATTCTCTCTGTGAAATTTCAACTCTTCATTGATAAAAGAAGCAGTGTATCTCATATCTGACACTACAGACTAAGCATCATTTATACAGCCACAATTTTAATAATATTTTTATTTTAAAGCAATCTCACAAAACCATATAAATCGTTTGCTTCCTGTTTGACTTTTGTGTGGGCAACTTCTCTGGAAGCTTCAGTAACACAAAACACGCCAAAGGTTAACAAAGATATACGTCTTACTTTGCGAATTCTTCATCTCTAGAACGGCTGTTTGGTCTGCTTTTTGGTTGTGGAGGTGAACGTTCATCTGAGCCACCTCCAGGAGTTCCCCGACCTTTCACAGCTATTTCAATCAGTGGCTCGTCATCCGAAGAATCTACATCTATCAATGTGCTGGATGCTGCTATGCCTGCTACAGAAATCAAACAAATCAGTGAGAAGGGATATTATATATGATCTGCCAGTGGTAATAAAAGGAGCAATAAGGTATGGAAATACACCAAAGCAAATAAATTATGGTATCACAAATAGCTGACTGTACAAAGCAAAACTCCTTTATTTTGCTGCCTGATATTGTGTAAAATCCTGATAATGATACTCGAGGAAAGAAGTCCCAAGATAGCAAGTTTTGCTTTTCACAAAAAAAAAAATCTAAGGGAAATGTTCAAAAGGCCTCCAAGAGTGTATGCACATCAAATGTTGGGGTATCTCCCGAACCCTCATCTTCTGCTCCATCAACTACTGCACCTACAAAGACTCTGTAAAACACAGAAGAGGACCTTGAGAACCCTACACCAGCAGATGAAAGAGATACTCTTCTGATCCAATGCATAGCCTAAATATAAGAGCAGTAACTCAAAATCACCTGTCAACACTTCGGTCAGTATAGGTACTGTCTGATAGTTCAGAAAATTTGATAATCTGGCTCCTGTCCAGTTCTGTGTCGGTCACAATAACAAAATTTTGCTATGCTATATATGATACTATATCATACTATACTGTACACCACAACACTTTTATAATTTTAGTTAAACTTGTACTGACACATTAATAATTCCAAATAAAAAACACGGCAATAAAATAAGAATGACAATCTACTTGTAATCCCCAACAGGACACACTACTACAGTCAGTTATGAAAGTACATGTAATTAATAATGATCAAATGCATGAAACTAAGCCTTTTGTATCTCAGCCTACAGCTTATGAGAAAAAAATTCCAGTTAGAAGCTGAACATGAAAAGCTGCAAAGTATACGTCACTAGAAATGACCACATCTGACAAAACAGATGCAAGGAGGAAGCAGAATATTGCATTTTGACCTTCATAATCCCATTCACTATATTTTTATTATGGGAGAATATCCGTAAAACTAAGATGAATCTATTAATGTATCTACCTATAAAAAAGGCGATATACTAATTATCTAGAAACTTCAGCAGGGATTTTGTCTTAACAGATCAGCTAATGATCACTCTTTCTTTACTGATCTGATATTAAGACAAACAATTGGAGTACAGTGGTACAATACATCTGCCATTTAGCGGCCACAACATGTTTTATGATGCATTAGTTCTCACTGAAATTAGTACAATTACAAACTTGTGAGGATGAGTATTAAATAAAACCTACAGCCATGCCATGGCTCAGGCTGTTAGTCACCAGCCTCTCCCCATAAAGGCCTGGGATCAATCCCAGGGTAGACCATGTGTGTTTTGTGGTGGACAAAATTGCAATGGAACAGGTTTTTCTCCTAGCACTTGTGTTTTTTCCTGTATCATTCTATCAATGCCATGTCCCATACCCAAAATGCACTCATCTACAATCAACATCTGCAACAGACATCACAGTAAATAAAATACTAAATTTACATGTAACCTATCAGTCCATATGAATAAACAACTGTCTGATAAAATTCCCTGTTCATGATGGTATTAAACAAAGAGATGCTTAATCACAGCTTATAAATTCTGCATCTGCATATGCCACTAGGAAGGTCCAGAAAAACCAGGATGGACTGGACCGAATGGGACACATCACTTATGGTCCATGTTGAAATGCCGCTTAAGAGAGTATCTAAGTACCATTAGGACAGCACATAAATACCATATAGAAAAACAGAATCTCTATCAGATGCTAGCCAATCAGATGACATAAGCAGATACAGACAGAAGCTTATGTTAATGGACAATCAACAGATCAAAGAAAATGCTACAAATACTTGCCAAGTTCATGTAGCTGTAACAAATGAAAATTATATTCACAAAGAAATTAAAAGAGATGAATACTTTCTACTACACAGTTCAGAATCTTTTGTGTATCAGTTTCCTATTTAAATCAGGAACTATAATAAGTCCACCAAATGTTAATTATTTAATCTGAAACTATTTCATCAACTAAAACATCACAGTTGAGTAACGCTGAACATGTAACTTTTAAGATGACACCTCTACATAAAAAAGTAGTTATATAAAACATGTCAGTATGTGCCTACAGTCCAATAGGAATTCTCCAAAAATTATCATAAAAGTAAAGGTCAACTGTTAACATGTTATTTACCTTTCCGATTCTTCAATGGAGCAGCTGTCCTGGAGCTCTTCTGGTCATGATGTTGAGGATTCCCCCCCACCCTCTTTGTAGGGGCATCTTCCAGCCCCATGCATGCTTTAATCAGTTCTGCTGCATTCTCTGAGCACTTTCTCTTATTTGGTCGCTGCTCCTCCACGGCAGCTACACATGATGCAACACTGCTCTCAGACTCTTGTCGCTTTCTTTTGCTAATACTTGTCGAACTATTTCCTCGGGACAGATGTGTTCCTGAATTTGTAGGACTAGGTTTGGATGTATTGCGGGGAGAACCTGAATGATCTTCCTTTGAAGATGTACCTCCTGGGCTTGATTTTGGGGTGTGCTTCTGGTCAGGGCTATGAGTGTGACTAAGGCTTCTCTGGCTTGACCTGGTACTCCTGGTGCTTAGTGAACCACCTCGGCGCATATCAGTATCTGATGGAATCTCAATTAACAACTGTTCTAACAAGGACTTAGGTCCGGTTGAATGGTGTTGAGATTTACTGCTACGAGCTACGTAGGTGTGATCATCATCTTCTTCTTCTTCTTCATCTTCTTCCTCCTCTTCTTCTTCATCCTCATCATCATCATCATCATCATCATCATCATCTTCATTATCATCGACACCACCACCATCACCTGCACCACCAACTACACCCAAGCCTTCTAGGAAGTGTCCAGATGACATATCACTTCCACCACCACTGCCTACCTCTACACAGAGTGAGTCGTCAACTTCCAATCTGCTCTCAAGTAAATCTTGCTTTCGTTTCCTTTTTCGCCTAACTTCATCTTTCCTGTTGGCAGTCCGTGACAAACTGATACCAATTTCATCATCGTCAAGCGCTGTAGGAGAAGGTGTATCTTCTCGGTGTTTTTCAGGGTTAGAGTAAGTATACAGAGGTGGTGTGATGCGTATCGGTTGAGGATCTTCCAAAGTTGGTGAGCCAGGGTATTTTTCTCTCTCTTCAACAGACTGCCTATCTTCTGACAGGGGTAGAATGTTTGGCTTCTTTGTTTCACTATCCGAAGTTATACTGGTAGGTAAGGTGGTACACGTTGTGGATGCAGCAGATGCAGGCAAAGACTGGTTGGTATCAGCAGTAACCAAGTTACCCGATAAAGTCACAATATCTGAAGCAGAAGAAATCATAACAGCTGAACACGAAGAGCTTACTTTTGACATCACAACTTTAACAGGAGATGAAGACAAATTAGCATCAGAAGGAACTGTAACAAGTTTTATGGGAACTACTTTTGTTATTGAAGATGTACTAGTATTATTGGATGAACTAGCTGATGACACTGAGGATATACCAACAGAGGTACTTGAATCTCTGTTGGCTGAAATCTGGGACTGCTGCATATCATTACTGTTAACACCTTCTCTATTCATCACTGTATCTCTCTCAGCAGAGGATGACAAGGTTTCACTGGTATTACTGCTATCCAATAAATGAACACTATTTCCACTCAATGACTTGCCATCTTTCTCTAGATCATCACTATTACATTTCCCATCACTAACACATGATCCATGTGCATCCAATCTGTTCTTCTTTTGCATACCTGAAGCATTAACTACACAACCAACACTTTCTGTACCTCTATTATCCTCAATCTTATTCTCATCCAAAGAATTTGACTTTGAAGTGTTTCCTGCAGATGGTTCAATGCTTTCCATTGATGGGTTTATATCATCTGATGCTGTTACGTCTGAATTTGCTGATGACACTGATGTTACTGTTGAAGGCACTGCACCAACTTTTTTATTAGTGTCTGCAGATTGGCAGCATTCACTGTCCTTCTCTTCCTTACGACATGGGCTTTCGCCTTGATTAGGAGACTTTTCTGAGAGTGCATCCATTGATTCAATACCAGAATCCTCTCCTTGGGTATTGCCCTGCTCTCCTGTCCCAACGCCAGATGGACTTTCAGCACCACCTCCACCCCCAACATTTCCAGTTCCACCACTCTGGTTTTCGGACTGGTTTCCGCCTGTAACTACAGTGTCACCAACTGTTGCCAAAAAATCACCAGAACCCACAGTATTTTCCTTTTTCTCCGTTAATCTTGTCGTCACTTGGTCCAAACTGCTACAATGTTTCTTCCGTGGAGGTGCGCCATCCTCCAGCAATCTCTGCTTCACCTTGGCTTCTGATACATCCAAGTCTCCCACAGGAAGAGATGCTGGCGAGGATGACTTGGATAGTGCATGACGTTCAACAGACTTGGTATGGGACTCTGAACGTTTTGGAACATCAGAAGCTGCTGTTGCCATGGCAATGGCCTGAACCCTGGCAACAGTAACTACATTTCTTGAAGTTTTACAATGTTCTGCACTTTCCAATTTCTTTTTAGTTATTGTACTATGATTTGGAAAATCTCTGTGCTGTGAGTGCTCCTGTTTCTTGGTAACACAGTTTTCTGTTATAACTGCTTTGTAGGCTTCAACCGATCGGGGAATCCTGTTCACATTTGCTGGGAGATTAACCTTGCTGCGGTGAACTGATGCCACGTCATTTGACAGTCTGTTCAAACTTGACGTCCTATTTACTTGTGACCCTATCTTACTCTGCTGTAAATCCACTGCCCTTCTTGACATGCCTTTGTTCTTTTCTATGGTGTGGAGAGATGAAGAACTATGCTGCTTCCCAGCAGTTGTCCATGAGGAAGATGAAATGTCTGGGGTAGATGGAATAGGAGATGATGGCACAGAATGAGAAAGAGACTGCTGTTTAAGTGAACCACCTGTTGGTCCACCATGGATAGCAGTGTACGAATCCTGAGAATGTCCACTGTGAGAGTCCATTAATGTAGCTGTGTTGCTGGATCCTGTTTGGGAATTCCCTCCCATTGTAATGGGACGTGACTTTGCTTTCACAGCTAATAATCCACCCTGAGAATCTGAAAGAAATGTATTATTATTAATATTAGTAGTAGTAGTAGATCATCAAATAGCTAACGTAAAAATGTAACTTTTTCGTAAAGTTCACTCCTACCTACACAAAATGTAGTAGTACCTTATGCTGGTAAGAAGAGCAAACTTTAAATTAATGCATTATATATATGTACTTCATCTGTCAGAAGATGCTCTGATTCCACATTTATTTTTCCAGGAGCAGTACAACGTAATCTGAGTTATGAACACCAAATGCTGAGAGTACAGACTGGTTTTTCATTTTCCATTCAATGCATTATGATTCAACTGTCACAACGTGACCAACAAATGTGCACACTTCTTTAGAATTACAATAAAGTTTCAATATGCAAACTCAACATGTCTTGGGTCTTACTGGCCCATCATCAGGGAGTGCACAGTTGTACAAAACAATCTTCCAACCCTTCTATCATTCCCAGTATGCAGAACTGTCCCTAGTTCATTAATGTATAAGTACAGAGATGGATATGTGCAAAGTAATTGGAGCAGCCTGTATGTTTTAGCATGTTCAAAATATTGCGATAATTCTGAACACTGGGAATGACACAAGGGTTGAACAATTGTTTTAAATAACTTTGGACTCTCTGAAAATGGGGCAGCAAGGCCCGAAACATGTGGGATTTTGCGTATTCCAACATTATTGTAAATCTAACAGAGTTTGCATATTGAAATATTATTCTAATTCTAACAAAGTGTGTGCATTTGCTGGCCACATTCTAACACTACCGATTGTTTTGGTCAGGTGGGAAAAGATTCTGTTGGATACCTACTTACATTCTTTTAAACTCTGTATAAGAATGTGAGGCACAGATTAGAAAACAGCTCAGCAAACAGTAGACATATCTGGTCCCATTAATCACTAGACAATGTCATGAAATATCTACTGTTTGCTGAGATATCACTATCAAATTTTATGCCTTTGTGCCTTTTAAATGGTTCAGTGTACAAAGAATATGGGTTTAGGGCATAAAATATGAAGATCACAATTTCAACTGTAATAATAATGTATGACTCGGGACAATGAGACATCTGTAGTCAAATGAGATTTTCAATAAGAGATTTGCTTCTGTAGTGAGGTACGTAAAACAGCACAGAACATGCCTGGAAAATGTGTGGAATCTCAGCTCCAAAATTTCCATTCTACTCATCTGCATGATGCCTGTTCATTCTGTAACTTTTATGATCTTACCCACACATAGTTCATTCACAAATCATTCCTTTCCACACCATCTCACCCACTCATGTGGATAGTAATCAGAGGATTATACAAAGGCTACAAATGTAATTGTAAGAACTAAACAAAACACATCTCCAGTTTCCTTACTCTTCAACTAATCAAAGAACGTAACTATGGATACAACCATTATCTTCCTCATCGTCTGCCCGAGTCCTATGCCTGGTTGCAGATTATTAAAAAAAATTCAATATTTCATATTTCTACAAGCCTCGCAACATAGGTTTCATATCATTTGATACTTTATAATACTTATCCCTCTTAGGTTCCACACTGACACTCTACTATGAAGATAATGGTAAAGAAAACCACCATAACATGCCATGACTGCAACAGAGGAAGGAATAGAGGTACAGCATTCCTTATGCTTTACTTTAGAACCAGACAGGATGGTCAACACCACACCATAGCTAATCCATCCCTGGCCAAGAACCCCAGAACCCATTGTCCAAGAGGATGGTTGGCCCCCAGGGCAGGTCTGGACGTGTGTGGAGAAACTCCCTTGCCCTCACCAGGGCTTTGAACCTAGACTGCCGACATCTCTACAACTATAGATTATTACAACAAAAAAATGAGGTGTTAACAACTTCCTTGAAGTACAGGAGAAAACCTGGTTAGGGAAAAAGAACAAAATGTTTTATTTTACTAGAAAAACACAAGAATTTCACGTGGGCTATATGACCACAAGACACAATGTGCTTTTTTGTCCGTAAACATTAACTACAGTTGCTATGGCACCCAACAACAGACGCTGAGATAATGTGGCCTTGAGCAAACAGTAGACTGGGGGGGGGACTCAGTGATGGAATCTAGTGTTGACACTTATACTGCTTTATATCCCATGAGTCCTATATTACTGATGTTCAACAACCTACCATTCTTTTATAAAAACCCTGTATTGCACTCTGTTACAAAATCATCTTTATAAAGTACAATATTATGAATAACATTACACTGTAATATTGCAGTTGATGTGTTATCACTGGTATGGCATGTGAGACCACAATGGGTGTTCTATATTCTGATAGCAATCCACCTTCCATCCCTATTCCCTACCCTCTGCCCCACGTACAAATGTGTGTCTAGCTGTTGTTTTTGTGACTATATTCAGTTGTCATGTAATTCATTCAGCTGGCACTATCGCAGAGCTGACAAAACTGTGAAGATGGGTGATGTGATTGTGTACTTTGGGAGGTGGGTCTGGGTTCTTTCCCTGGTGGTACAGTGGCCAGGGCATGAAGCTGACCACTCCTCTGCAACCAGTGTCAAGATAAAGAAAATTGGAGTTACACCTCTACTCCCACCACATACCTCCACAGCATTCACAAGGACAACTTTACCTTCTATCCCCTGTATCATTACCCGAGATCCCTTTCGACTATCACCGACTCTTTAACCCACCAAACAAAAAACACATAAAGGTTATTTACATATTGCAGTATTTAAGTTATTTTAACCCATTCAGACTTTGCTAATGGAGAGCTGACGACAACTTGGTGTGAATGGCACAGTCATGTTGACTTTCTGCCTAACAATAACTCTCCTGGCACTGAGATTTATAAACAAAGTAAAACCCCACTCAATGTTCCTCACTGCATATTCAGTGTCACTGTTGCCAAACCAATAATCTCTTGGTGACCCCTTCTCCCCACTACCCCCCAAAGAAGCCTTAAATGGGGGTTCACTGCAACATAAAAGCATAAAATAAGCATGCACAGAGGTATCAGCGTAATCCCAAAGTCACGACTGCTACAGGTTACCTCAAAACATTGGGGTGTTTTAATGTTACTATAACACAACACTCAGCCAGACGGACCATATGTATATTGTTATAATAGTGAACTGCACACACCCAATACAAGTTAATATTATAGCTGGCTAGTTTACATCCAGCAAAATCTCTGTGAGTGTTTCCTCCAGTATCTCTCTAAAGATTTATGCTTTCCAGATTGCATTACCACATCCAATTACGAATCTCATCAAATATACATACCTGTAAAACCTGTTTTGAGATCCTTATCATCTTCTGTTGAGCTGTGTAGCCTTCTCTTTTCATCTGAAGCACTATTCCTTACTCCATTTTCACCCCTGCCATCACTCTCACTACCTCTTCTAATTGCAGCACTCTGAGTAAGAACAACTTTACAACTTGTCCCTCCACTCTTCTGTAACAAATCTACCCTCTCAGACTGCGACTTATTACGTCGATTCAGTGATGGAGATGGGGAACGTGATGCTTTGCCACTCAATGTGGCACTATTTGCTATGCTTGGGCTTGATTCACCTTTCCTCCACCTAGCTGTATTAAGTGGCAAACTATCACGAACCTGACTGTCAACTATCCCACCACCAGATAGCAAGATCTGCTCTCGTAAGTGAGAACTTTCTTTTCCCGAATTGCATGAAGACGATTTCTTCCTAGAGTCCCTGCGCTTGGTTTTAATACCTGAAACCTTATGTTCTGATACTGAATGAGATGACTTTAAACCTCCAGTCCTCTCCTTTTCTGCCTGCTGGCATAAAACAGTAAACTCCGAATCTCCCACTCCAGAAGAAGGATAATTCTTTCCTGACACTGTTGTACTAGTACTAGTGGGCCCCTTTCCTCCACGCTGCTGCTGAGAAGTGACTCCTGATCCTAACCCTGCAATCTCCCCAGTTTCATTCCTCATACGAGACTTCAATGGAACATCATCCAAATCCCGGTCACAATCATGTTCACCACCTCGTTTATCAGAGGTTTTCAGTTTCGTTCTAACCTTAGGAACAACATCTGATCCCACCGTCCGTTCATTTGGCATCAAACTACTCATATGCTGCTGTCTCTTTGCAGATGATGAATCACTTGCACTGGCTTTTATAAGAGTTTTTGTTGAAAGTTTACCACTTGAGGAGACTGTTTTCCCTCCTGTGAGGGGCAAGGATGCTGCATAAACATTTGTGGCAGGTTTCTTTATCCTAACAACTGCTCCTGGTTCCCCTTCCCCCAGCACATTATCCGTTCCACCAACTCCCACTAAGTTTGCACTGTCACGGATTTTTGATGAACGATTAATTTTTCCTGATGATCTTTTGCTGGTAGATGGTTCTCCTGATTTACCTACACTGCTGCTGCTGCTGCTACCACCACCACCACCACCACCACCACCACCACTACCACCAAACATGTCCTTATTATGCTGCCATTTCTTGCTGCTGCTGTCCTTAGAACTCACAACAACGGCTGCATTGCGGCCACGAAGAGAAATGTGTAGGGGTGGTACTCGCGGCTCTTCTCCAGTCTGCCCAGCTGTGTTGGCTCCAACACAGCTACTAACACTGGATGGGCCTGTTGTACCTGCCTGTCCACCTGCAGACCCACCAAACAGCCTCCCACCAGCAATAGAACTTGAGCGCCCATCAGTTTTTCTAGCTGTTGGAACATTTACAAATGAAACATCAACTTTGTAAGCTGAAGTCACGGGTTCACTTTTTTCAAGCTTCAGCCGCAGTTTGATCTTTTCCCCTGGGCCGCCTGGCTGTGCCACAACTTGTTGCGGCGGGCTGCATGGTTTCCTAGGTCTGTGATGGTGGTACCGAACAGTTGAAGAAGATGCATCGCTACCAGTTGACCTCACTGTTGCCTCAGAATCAGACTGATCTGTTGTAGTGGTTGTATCAGCTCTCCTGGATATAGTTCCTGTACTGCTGACATCATCATCATCATCAGAGAATAATGAGTTGTTAGATCGATCATTTAGAGGAGAAGGAAAGTAAAAGAAAGGATCATCCAAAGCTGTATCATTGGCCTTGGAGTTTCCCCCTGTTTCTGAATTCGAGGGGTTTTCTGGCTCACTTTCAGAACTGCTCTCCTCACTTGGCATTGGTTCCAAGTGACCTGTTAAAGGATTAATGAGAAACTGGCGACGTTTTCCCCGAGAAGTGAGAGGTGGTGGTGAGGCAGGAGGACTGGGAACAGGTTCAGATGTTTCTGCTGCCTGATGACTAGTATCTTTGAGAGCCTCTCCCAAGTCTCTGCAACCCTGCTGATCCTGTGAAGATTGCTGTGGTTGATGTGGGGTTATATAATGATGCTGGAACACTGTTCTCTGCTGCTGGATCATGCTGGCATTATTCTGAGTCTGCTGTTGCTGTGATGGTGGTTGCGCTGATGAATGATTTGCAGTGACAAAATTCTGCTGTGGTTGGCCAACTCTGGCTGGCTGCCAACCACCTACAGAAGTATTCTGACCAGTTCCTACTGTTGTTGAGGAAGTAAGCAATGTCCCTGGTTGATGTCGCACTGGTTGCTGTGGTACTGGTTTCGCAGAACTATTTGGGACCACAGATGAAGAACTACCGATACGGCCATCTCCATATGGTCTTGAATAGTCATTGGTGCTGTGGCCATAAGCTAGAGATTTCACCTGTGCCTGTGGCAGAACTGTTCCTGGGTCCTTTGTCACTGGTTGATGTAATGATCTTTGTTGAAGCTGCTGGTGTAGCCTTACTTGTTGTTGCTGTTGTACGCGGGGGTACGGTGGTGGGTTGGATGCAGATGGGATTGCAGAACCTTGCATAAAATGTGGAGGTTGCTGACGCGCAAGTACAGTGTTGCCAGTATTCCGAGATGTCAAAACTGTACCCACACCTGCTGCCATGGGGGTTGCTGAAGGCTGAAGCCTCTCCAGTGGTGATGGTCTCTGCTGCTGCTGCTGCTGCTGCTGTAATCTAACAGAGGCTGCTGGAGACTGAATCAAATGTGACTGATGGTGTGTTACAGGCTGTGCAAGCTGCTGTGTTTGATGATGTGAAGAAGACCCTGCTTGTATCTGATGACCTCTTGATGTGGATGTAAAAACAGATTGTTCTTGAGGAGTTCCTGAAGAATATACCTTCTGCTGGAGAGCTGATGTTGATAGATGATGTCGGGGATGAGGTGAAGGGACTGTCGAGATTATTTGGTGATTTGAAAGGGTGGGGACTGATGAAGAAGCTGCGATAGCTACAGAGTTTGAGACCAGCTGCTGTACTGGAACTCCGGTGGATTGCTGACTTGTAACACAAGTTTCAGAGATTCCAAGAGCCTGCTGTGGGTTATGTAAAGTCCGATGATGCAGGCCTGGGGAATCAGTACGAACAGATGGTGGAGAAGGTGTAGACGAAGTGGAGGAGTTGCCAACCTGGTAAGATGATATACCTACTGCATTCACAAAGGCAGATTGCTGATGGGAAGTATGGTGGTGTAACTGCTGAAGCTTGCATGAAGTAGAAGTAAGGTCAGTATGTTGCTGGAGGGTGTTGGTACCCACTGGTGTAGGAGGTTCACCTGGTCTTCGTCTTACTGGAACTTTCTTCAGCTGCTGCTGCTGTTGTTGCTGCACTGCTTGGTGCTGTGGACCCCTGACCCTGCCTATTACTGCTGACTTATCTCCCACACTTGAGATATTTCCTGGTGGAGGAGGCAGCATTTTGTTGGCCCCTGTAAAGCAAATGAATACTGCTATAACATAATGCAATTACCAATCACTGTTAAAACATACAGTGAAACCTCTTTTTACTGTTCCCCTATGCATTGCTCTCCTAGAAGTACTGTTCATTCACACGAGGCCCTTCATAAATGATGGACAGAAGTTCTAATATACTTCTTTCAAACAATCCTATTAAAAACAGACTACATAATTTGCAAGGAAATATGACACGTCACATCTACAATTATGTTACCATGTTTAAAAAACTAGGTATGAAGGGTACAAGAGAACAAGTTACAAAAACACAATAAACTGGATATGTCATATGCTGATAACCTACAGAGATGGAAACATATGAGACATGTATGTCTTAATAATTCTAAACTAGTATCATGAGACTGAGTCCTCCTCAGGAAACCGAAATGCAGCTCATCAAGAAATTTACCTGCCTTGCATTGGACCCAAAGTCTCAGTCACACAATATTCCTGCTGAATCCTACCGAGAAGCAGTCCAGTCTACAACCACAAGCACTATTTACCTTCAATTTTAATATTATCCTCACAAGTGTACCTAGATCTCGAACCTCTCTTTTCCCCTCAGACTATGACTAAACTTTTGTAGGCCCTTCTCATTTCTCTCATTTGTGTTCCATCTTCCAACCAAATTCACCATAAATGTTCGCACCTGAGTTTGCTGCAGGCGGTGTCACACCTGTGGAGCCATCATTTTGCAGCAAATTTACAAGCAATGGGCTTGACAATGCCACATTGTTGGTACCAACAGTCCTAGGGCCGATGACACCAGGCTGTTGTGATGGTGGTTTATTTGCTGCACAATAAGGCTGGCCAGCCTGAGGTTTACAAGGCTGTGCTGCTGATGGTTGCTGTAAGGCATTTCCACTAATGCTTCCACTAGAACTTGGAGTGGGTGTGGGCGAAGGACCAGGGTAAGGCGGGGGTGGTGGTGCTGCAAAACTATGATGGTTAAAATTCCCTGTTCCTGTAGTCACAGGTGTGGAATTATGGTGGTGGTGATTTGACTCTGATGCCCTGTTCTGCATGGCATGTGCTGCATGATTCATGCTTGCATAAGGGAAGGGTGCGTGATAATGATGTGTGGAACCCCGAGAAGTTGAGGCCATTGCAACAGGTTGTCCTGTAGATTGTATCACATTTGGGCTAGGCACAGAATCTGATGTGGGTTTGGGTGGTGGAAAGGGAGGAATTGGATCACCATCCGTTGGTGCCACAACATTCGGGCTACGGAATTGTTCTGCGGAAGCTGCAACTCCTGCAACTGTAACAGGATACAAACAAATTTCAATTAATATAACCTATCACCACAAAATTAATCAAACTCATGTAACATGAACTGTAACCTCACTTCATTATAATGGTGTTCCCTGAAGACCTGACAGTCATTTAACTGATCCAGACCCTTCCTACAATGCTACATTAAGGAGATATTAATCTCCATTCTCACAGTCTATCCTACACTAATTCAATCCAGCTCATACTTTCAGAACTATTCATTAACACAATATAATATTTCTTTATATGACCACAATTTTTTATCTTAATGATTTTTAAATGACCAAATATATTTCAAATTCTCAAATGAATAATCGTTGGCCACTAGCCATAAGGCGGGATGTATCTGTATAAATTAGCTGATAACTCTTCCAAACAGATTCAATCCTCCATATGTAAAAGTTCTGAAGTACACATTTAATATCATTCATTTTATGCATTGTCATTTTACTCAATTATATACACCACCAAATGCATACAAAATGTGTAAAATTACAAGTTATCTGTATATACAATCTCTCCTACATATTTTAGCAAATATTTGCCATCTTCAGGGAGACAATGATACAGAGAATTTATGCAAGTATAAAGTTAACAAGTCAGTATTTACATATACAGTGTTAAAAAAGTAGTAGCAGCTAAATATAACATTATAAACATTACATTTTTAACAATGGATATATAAATTCTGACTTATAGTGTTAAAAAAGTGGTAGCGGCTAGATATAACATTATAAATATTACATTTTTAACAATGGATATGTAAATTCTGACTTATTAATTTTACATTCATATAAATTCTTCTGAACTGTTTTCAGCCTGCAAATGGCAAACATCTGCCATAAAATGCAGCACAGATTATGTATATAAAACCAACATCACAGGTAACTTGTAACTATATGCACTTTATATGCACCTGTGAAGAACATGTTTATCTGAATGTTACACAAATTAAAAATTAAACATTAAGAGAAACTTTGTTCACATCTTTCTCACAGAATCACTTATAACAAAATATAATTTACTGCATTTCATATTTTAATTTCATTACAGCAGTGACATATTGACTACAATGTTGCACACACACCAAGGATTGCTGCAACACTCAGTTTTCTCAAAAGACTAAATTCTCTACTTGTGGCACAACATGCACAGCTTCCCTGCTTGTATAAACAACATACAATAACCAATGAAATATATTTTAACCTCTGGGTGATGAATTTGGACATTTAATTTTCAGAGCACTCTTCATGTAAAATGTAAATATTTTATTAACCAACAAAAAGATAATATTATGAAACACATGGCATTTTGTGGAGGAAAAAAATTGAGTGTGTGTGGAGCATGTCACAAAAATTTCAGTAAATACATCTTTTGAAGAAATATATAAAACATGATCACTAGGGGGTAGCAGTAAGCCAGTACCATATATAGTACACATGGTGACTGGAAGTTTACTACCACAGACGATATTAATATTTAGCCCACTTCATTTTCAAATAATATGGAGAGGTAGATTTACCATGCCATTGCACACAAAAACTTGGTTTTTGGCTAGTTTTGGTGTGTGAAACCACATCAGACCATAAGAACCTGAGGAAGGTAAGGGGGAGCTTTTCATGTCTTGTAACTTGAGTGCATGTGGTCGCTGCAAGTCCAAAATATGAAACAACCAAATCACAGGCATTACTAGCCTTCACATGTTGCATGACTTGTGTAAAATGTACCATGGAAGTACACTTACAGTACTTTCCATACAGTGTAAATTACTTTCTTCACTTAATTGTATAGGCTAATATATGTGATACCTGAGAACGGTAAAGGAAATGTGCTCCTTATATATGAAAATTTTCATGTGCAATAATTTGGTGAAAACAGTCCCACATTTTAAACTCAAACACTGTTCACACATTCTTCATATGCATTAAAATATGTAACTCAGCCCTTGCAATCCATCTTGATTATCACAAATCAATGGCTGTAGCACAAGCATACAAATACACACCTCCCACAGCTGCTGCTACAGACTGCGCCAAAATGTTGGCTAGACCTGCCACAGTACCACTGTTTGCATGGCTTGGGCCAGCAACAGTAGCACCATCCTGCATCACAGCTGTACTGCTTGTGGAAGGTACAGAATTCCCAGACACATTTGCAGTAATAGAAGTGGCCCCAGAGACAGCTGATGAACCACCATTTTCATCACTTCCATGAGGTCCTGAACTGGCTGTTCTTAATACAATCTCCTGTGCCTCCCCTCCAAAACGACCAGCTATGCGTAGTGAAATAACCTAAAAAAAGGGGGGGTTTCACAATTTTAATTAGAAGATTTGGTAACATTTTAAGTCCACCAACACATCCATTTCTCCACTTGCAGGTTAAGATAAGGGAGTTATCAAGTGTATCATTCTATGTGCCAGACACAGCAAATGTGAAAAAGTAAGAGATGCAGGGTACAATGCAAAAATGTTAAGAAAGTAATTTTCCCATACATAAGCAAACAACACAACTAGGTGTGCCATGTACTGTAAAATAAATTCCTGCATAATGCATTGTTTTATTACACTAAAACAGATGCAGTATTGAAGATATGGAATGAGGACAAAAGAAGAGCCGAAAATAAAATTTTCATTCAACAAAAAACAACAGTACAGAAAATCCCTTCTCTTCAAATCCAAATGAAAGGAAACTGCCAAAAGTTTTACATGTTATCTACATTACATTACAATATGATGCAGTTAATATATATGAAGTGGTTATAACAGCACTGTACACCTTTCTATCTTCAATGGCTGATGCCAAAAAGATCAAGATTAATAAAGGAAATTTTACTTCTTTTAGTCATCAAAAGAGATCTATGTTCCTCCGGCTGTACAAACACACATACAAAACAAAAGAAGTTTAAATATGCCATTACTAGCAATTTATGCAGTCTTCACAATTTTAATACTTCGACCGATGCTTAAAGTCGACATACACATTTCAATAATTACCTGATCTCCTTCAACCTGCACCGAGAGAATGCCAAGTTGTGTGAGGGCTTGGTCACCTTGCTGTGCCAGGTGACGCAGCCTCAGTGCTGCTTCTCTTGGGATGGTGAATGTCACTCGCACAGAATTCCATGGCTCCACTTTTGCAACACGCAGCGATTCACCTTTACCTGAACAACACACATTAATATATGAAAAACAGTCCTCAGAAATTATTCCTATTGTAATTAGTATTTCAACCCTTACAGAGTAGTTGTTTCAAATTTATACAAACTTCTTTTCATTGGCAATACAAACTCCAAATCTTTGAATACTGCTGCTCATAGTGCCTAACACTTGCAAAATGTTCATAACGTACAGTATAAATGGCACAACTTTAGATTACAACATTTCAGGAAGAACTTCTTTTATGCACTACAACTTTCCACATCTCAACAGACTGCTGCCCATCTGAGCATGGGAAGGATGAGGTGTCAGGTGAGTGAAGACGACAACATAACAAGCAGCTTTATGAACCGTACTCCTCACCAAACATCATTCAGGTGATCATATCAAGAATGGGAAAGGTTGGCACATGGCATGTATGGAAAACAGGAAGGGTGCATACAGGGTTTTGGTTGGGAGACCTGAGGGAAATAGACCACTTGGAAGACATACGCATAGATGGGAGGAAAATATTAAATTGTATCTTCAAAATGTGAGGTGGGGGAGACATAGATTGCATAGATCTGGTTCAGGATAAGGGGAGGTGGCTGGCTCTTGTGAATGCATTATGAACCTTCAGTTTCTGTAAAACATGGAATATTTCTTGACTAGTCAAGGACCTGCTGTCCATAACATAATAAATAAGATGTTCTGAAATAATTCAATACAAAGAATACTGATGCACAATCACTCGTCTTGACTATACAAGATCAACAAGACATGCGGACAGCCAAAATTATTTTCAAAGCCAACAGTATCCCAATTTTTTAATATCAGCATCATAGAATTAAAGAGGCGTTTCAAAGATAAAGGGGACCACGGTAGCACAGTGGTTAAGGTGCTGTGCTACAAATCCGAAGGTCACTGGTTCGATCCCAGCTGGTGTCAGTGAATTTTTCATTGACATAGAGTCCTTCCGATCGTACTATGGCCCTGGGGTCGACTCAGCCTCTAACAGAAATGAGTACCAGGAGTATTTCCTGGAGTAAAGGCGGCCCGTGCATAAGGCTGACAACCTTACCGCCATCCTGTGACGTCACGAAATCTGGGAGCCTAAACTTCCTGGAACCCTCTGGGCCTGTCCAGGCCTGTAATGGGACTGCTTTACCTTTTTCAAAGCTAAAGCACAATATGCACTTGACCACAAAGTTTCTCAATTTTAAATTAATGAACACTGTATAAGATTATTTCTTAGCAATACATATAGTTCATCCCACATTCCACTCATGCCACTCACGATTCATCACACTACACTGTATGTAACCACTGCACCAAAATAAATTTTAAACCTCTGATAATTCAATGATGTCTAGCTTTCAGCCAATTACTCCATGCTCCTCTTCTTCCTCACTGTCCCTAATATCCGGTTGTTTCACCATGATGATATTCCCTCCACATACCTCCTAGCCTGCTGTTACTAGTATATTTTTAAACTGGATCTGTTCACCTTCCACTAATCCATTTGTTTTTTCTTATTTTTCTTCTTATCTTATTTCTGCAATGTCATTTCCTTACTCTGGTAAGTAAAATATCTTAATCTCTCACACTCTTGCTTGTCATTCTCCGACGACTCTTCTAGTATTCCACTCATTTATAGCCCATTTAATGATGTTACTGGTATTTACCTTGCATCCAAATAACAAATTGCAAAGCATATGGGTCCTTTCAAGGACGCAGAGTTGGCCAAAGGAATACAACAAGCAATAAGAAGCGAGACTACATTTTCAAATATACAGCCTTACCCAGCAGTCAACAAAGCCACTGTACACCTTCACCACCACTCTGATTCCAAATTTTAACCTCTAAGGTACAAAATGTGTAAAAAGGATGAAAATAATGTCAAGTTTACATGGCACGCTGTTTTACAGAATTAACAAAGTACAATAATTGAAATCAAATGTTCATTTCAAATACAAACTGCTCCAGGTAGTACAGTCTTTCTTGAGAAACTAGTAGTTCCTCAGCTAGTCACAAACTTCTCCACATTTTATAGAACCCAAAACTTCATTACTGCATTCACAACAGCATACCAACTGTCCCTATCCTGAGCCAGATCAATCCAGTTTAAGTCCCCCAGTCCTATTTCTTGAAGATCCATATTAATACATCCTCCCACCTATATCTAGGTCGTCCACATGGTGCTATTCTGAAAATACCATTTCAATACGGAATCACAACTTACCAGTACACAGCAAGTCACGCAATCCCTGCACAATTAATTTAAACTTCTCAGGGAAGCTCGGATCTTTGAGATCACCTTCACATGTTATAACTGTCTCAATCAGATCACCATCACTGTCTGCTGCCATCTCTGAAAACACAATATCAACTATGCTACAGCACATAATTTCACCTAAACACTCTTCAAGCACTGAGCTCTGTGGATCCATTTCCCCTATAATTTTCCAGCTTCTGGGAATGCAGAAATGATTCCCAAACGGTAATCAACACTACAAGAAATCAAACTCACACAGATCGGACTGACTTCAGTTTAAGGCAAACTTGCCAAATAATTTCAATAAGACCCATTCTCACAGTATCTGCATCCCTTAATGTACAAGTATTTCATATTTTAAATAAGCAACACATTAATGCTACAGTAGTAATAAAAACAATGAATCTGGAACCATAAGATAAATTAGAAACTGCTCAATTTATGACTTTGTATCAATCAAACATTAATTCGATGTAAGGTACAAACGTTAACCTTTTAGGAAGTATAAATTCCTCGTTTTAATATGAATTTGGTAATCAACAAAAGTATACTTTTATGCACATTCTTCAAAACTTATCTTGACATTATCTCCATAACCACTGCACTTCAGATATGGGTGTTTTTGGGTGTATCAATGTAATTTAACCTAGGGAACGTTCTCCTGAAGTATGACATATTCCTCCTGAATGCCCCGGAACATACCTGTGGTTAGGATATATGTTATCCAGTGTACGTAATTTAGAACACTCCAGACAGTGTGTAACATTATTCATTACACAATTCTGTGCTTGTATTAGGATGTTCTATAACTGATGCTGTATTGAGAATGCTGTTTCATTTATTGAAAAGCATTACACAACAGTATGAATTGTAACATTCAGAAATAAATTACATTCTCATATTACACAATGAAACTGACAGAACATCACTAAATACACAGTTGCTACATCACAGTCCCCTGACACCCAACAAAGGACATGCTACCACCCATACACATTCCGGCACAAAGCACATAACACGTTGTGCTCATTTATCTGTATCTTTGTCCAAGACCCAAGACTCAGGGACTTGGCTGGCCATTCAACAAGACCTCAATGTTCACTCAATCTCAGATGAACTTTCAGTTAAAGAAACCCATTCACCCATACAGCATGCAACAATGGCCCAACCAGTTTGATGTGAAGTCTAGGGCGAGCATGGTAAACATACCGATCAGACTCACATAGTCCCACTCTGGCTGGGAAAAAGTTCCACTCCTATCAACTTGTTTGTCACTCCAATGGTAGCTCAATCCAGTGATTATAAACAGCTATGGATCCTGCTGCAACACAATTACAGTCTAATAAAATATACAATAAAATATGATAACAGTTGTGCTATGTCATAATGTATTTAGACAGCACAACGTAACATTTAAAACAGTCATCTTAATCTACACTCCATACGTTAAGTTTGGAAGATAAGACAGGAACCCATAATATACAGAATGAGGTCATTTCTTACTAAATTACGTGTTCCATACCGTTCAATTCAAACAGTTTTAAAAACAGCACACTTCCTTCTGACAATAAGGAGCAAGAAACATTTTATAAGATTCAGTTTATACTCAAAAATGTCATCAGCTAATGTTCTCCATGATTACCTGCATAAGTTGGCAAACAATACTTCATTACAGAACCCTGTCTCTTCTTAAACTTTAATAACCAACCAAGAGACCATAATCTAAATTTTCAGATTCTCTAAAATTTGGTTCCAATATGGCTTTCTATTTGTAGTATCATATCCCACAACTTTCTTGAAGCTTGGGTCACAGGACCCGATATATACTGCTCACAGTGGTGGTGAAAAGGTGTAAATGGAATGAAGAGAACAAAAATAGAAACACAGAAGGCATCAGAAAGAAGAATATGATACCTAGAAACTTTCAACATGCCAAACACTACAATCATACAAATACAATATGATTATATCACAGCAATACTTCTGACTAAATACTATAACTAAGCTCAAAGAAACTCCACATAGCCATGTACCTGAATATTTTTAAACAATTTTAAGGAAACAATCAACTAACAGGGGAGGGATTCCAAATATTAATAAAAAATCACAATTTTGATATTCTGATGGAACAAAAGTTACTCAGTAAAATGTGTTAGCCATACAGTTATGATTTTGAAGCAAGGGCAGTTGTGTAAGAATGTCAGTAATTTGTAAACATTCACAATGGATCCCCTATGATGGTAACATCACACTGTTATTCAATGTAGTTCTGTGATACTTCATCTATCAAACCATCTGACGACGAATGCTTGTTAGATGTCAAAATGTGGCGGCAAAAGAAAAGCCATTAATGAGTGTACACACTGTATGGTTGTGCAGAAGTAATTCATCAACATCACCACCATCATCAGCAACAAGAGACTATGAGCCATTCCAGGCTTGTTCCATCTTCATGTGTGCTGGTCTCTCCAGGTCAACCTATGTTTCCTCTGCTGGTTGAAATGTATTCATAAGAAAATTTGGAAACTATTATTCATTCTTAATAAATGTTGTGTCCCCTTGTATCTATAATACACCACAATTTCATTTAAATTGTACCTCTTTAGTTTCTTTCTTATTTTGTTTTATGGTACTATGTAATATACATTCTGCAACTGACCTCAAAACTTTTATCTCTGCTATCTCAATTCTTATTTCAAGCCGTTTGATTAAACAATTCTCATGTATGTATAGGAGCAATGGCACTATCATTATCTTATATAATTTCAACAAATCTTCTCTATTATTTGTCTTAAACGTGCATTGAATTTTTCCTGTCAGTAACATATTTATGCAGGAAAAAAGAAAGAAAGACAAACAGAAAGAAAGAAAAAAGAAAGGCCTATAAATGAATGAAATGAAGAAAGACCTTATTCCATTTGGGACTCTAATATACTGCCCACATTGCTATATTATGTAATGTAAGTTGAAATACTGGATAAATTCAGCACCTCAGTGGTTTTCAGTCAGTACACCACAAAATGGCAAGTGATCTAACAAGGATTATTTTGCAGAAACTCACAAAAAAATAGAGGCCTGAACATATATTTTGTGAACATGTTATCTGCAATATTTGCAGACTAGCCTCAATGACTACATTAAAATTAAGGTGGAATACTGTTCAAGAACCAAAGAAACTACAAGCAACATCATTTACAAGGTGTTAGTGTTTATTTTTTCACACAGAATGCTCTCCTCCAAAACAGCTGTATGAAAATTACGAATAATGAATGTTACTTAATAATGGGTACATCCAATGGTATCTCAACATCTTATTATACTGTATGGCAGCCTTCAAAAAGGCAATGATAAAAATATCTACAATAGTCTGGAACTAAAATGTTTATATCAAATCCTGACACCATACACATAATTTCTGACCAACCAACCATTACCATCAAGACATAATAACTTATAAACCACTTGCTAGATGACCCGTATCACATGCCATTGGAAAACATTCCATGAAACTGGTCTTCTGGGACATTACACCATGTATAGCATGGAAGCTTGCTACCTACACTTTCAAAGCAGCCTTATTTACCAGTGCATACAGTGTCATACCCCAGAAGACACTGGTAACACAGTGACAACTTCAAATCACACATGTACCACAAACTGAAGAGTTGCTGTTAGTTGTTAATGTGTTTTATGCAGTGGAAAGGAAATTACACTCTTTCACAACCAATGATGAAAGGAAGTGATAATGATGGAATTACAAAGTTTACATGCACAAGAAGTCACACACTATCAGTATCCATGCTGAAAGTGTGATCTCCTGACTATATATTAACCAAGAAACATATGCGCCTAGGAACACCACCAAAAAAGATGGAAATATTTATGACAATAATCTGTTTCATAAAATTCATAACTGACCAACTAGACACAGTAATGGGAAGGATTAAGATTATCATGCGAGGGGTACAGCCAAGCTTGCACATGGTTTCTGTAACAGGCTGCCACTTTAGGCCAGGACAGTTAAGTCAGTTACTGGTAAGATGAGTTTGGAAGTCAGAAAATACGAAAGATAAAAAATTTGGGGAAAAGCAGAAATGTACCTTTAGGCTGATGCAGTGCCCCTACCAAATTTGAAAAATATTTTCAGTCAAAATAAGACAGGTGTGATGAAAACAAAAGCTGCATCTCTTTTAATTTTCCTTTCTGCAATGCAATAAAGGCATTGTTTATTACAACGGCAACACACCAACTCCATAACAAACTCTACCACCATGCACATACTGCCCTACAAACATGACATGATACAGTGAATACCCATCCAGGGCCGACATAACAAAGAGTTTTATACAAGACCCCAGGACACCACACCACTGGACAACGTGCTCCACCCACCCTCCACAGGTCCATTACGACGACTGCACCACATGGCACTTCATACATCCCGGATACATCCATACGTTGCCGCCACAGGATACATATGTCACCAATAGGACACAACACATCTAATAGTCTAAACGAAACGACGGCAGGATCATCACACCAGCACAAAGTTCCCAATTCAACAGCACAGAAAGACGCACCCCACCACAAACCACTAGACAAATGGGATATCGCACCTTCACCACTACCCACTTCAACAAGCGCAACAAGAGTGTCCCGATCAATTCACATACAACTGGACGACATCACACCTCCATCCACCAAGGACGCCAGGTCACCCAAACAGTGAGTTCAAGCTCTCAATACACGGAAGGTACACATCACCTATGTACTGCATTTAGCTCATCATCACATCGCGAGTGCCCAACCCCTCCGAACCTTAGCCTGGTTAACATCGCGGCCTATACTACGACCACAACACTAGCATGACACAATTCGTAGGCACACAGATACCTCTCACATGCATGTAGATATTGATCCACACATTCAACACGATCATACAATCTTTACCTATATTTTTATGACATTTTTAATATACATTTTTAAATCTAGCATACTGTAAACCACGGGATCCCGTAGGTAGTAACAACAGATGCACCGTGTATGATACCATATTTTATAAGCCTGAAGATGACCCCACGGGGTCGAAACATGTAGCTTTGGAAACTGTTGCATTATTTTAAATTGCACCACTGTGTTGTGTACGACGAACAATAAATAATAAAATGACATAAATGTAATTACCTAATAAAATTTGCGCTGAAGCCACAACTTTTAGCCTAGAAAATTATATACTTATGCAGAGGAAACATTTTAGTAATCCAATGAACTCCATGGGGAAGTCCTTATGCAGTAAGTAGGTGCTCAGTTCAAGGAATAATAATAATAAATATTCTATTTTGTAAAAAATTGAATTCTTAATTATTCACAAGATGACCTTTAAGCTCTGGTTGAGACACAAGTCTATTCTGAGGTTCTTCATGGTTTTTCTATGCCCCTCCAGGCCAGCTCCCAAAATTAGGGTATGGGCATTTCCTTCCACATACATTCCAATTCATTATTCACACAAGTCTATTCTAAGGTTCGTCATGGTTTTTCTATGTCCCTCCAGGTCAGTTCCCGAAATTAGGGTATGGGCATTTTCTTCTACATATATTCCAATTCATTATTCATCAATCATCATATCATTCAACACTACTTGGTCTGAACTGCTGAGTATTGTTACATAAACTACAAAATGACAACAAACTCCTTTGCTAAAAATTATTTTAATAGTATCATATCATCTAAGCCCATGTCTTCCAAGTGATATCTTCTCTTCAGGGTTTCTTACCATAGTGCATTATACACTTCCCATCTCAGCAATGAATGATACATGGCCCATCAATCTTCTCCTCCTCCATTTAATTACACTAATACCATACTTACATGAAGCCAAGAAGTTTTCCTAATTCATCATCTCATATATAAGGGATCACTTTATTATCACGGGCAAAGTTAAACACGTTCGGTATAAGTATTTTCCTGACAACTGCCAACCACAAAGGGACATCGGCTTACATATGGAGTAACCTCATTTGGGTAAAAAGAGTATTTAGTGAAGACTACAAACAATGTTATGCTATTTCATCCAGCCACTGTTCCTTCCTCTTAAACCCAGACACTTCCCATAACATCTGCTTCTCAAATTTCCTTGATGCTGCAAGATATGAGGTTCTCAGAGTGGTGTTGCTGAAAATTAAGGTCTTCTGGAATGTGACATTGTGTCCTTTGGTGTGCAGTTCCTGACGTTTGGGAAACGATGGTGCCTTCACCCTCAAGGGTCAAACTTCTTGGAATGCTCACCAATGAAGAGGATGAAACTACAATCTTTCAAAATGTTGAGCACCAACCAAGAAACAACACAAAATCACAGCTCACAAACCAGAATCCTCACCCAGCATATTCTTCCCTCAGTGTGGCAAGCCAAGTTTCAACAAGGAAAACCACAATTTAGTACAGTTTTGTCAATGTACTTATAAAGACAACAGAAGGCAAAAATCAGACTCTGAGATTCTCATGACAGTCATGTACAAGAAAACAGCAATTTTAATGACTCTGAACAGCAAGCATTCCCCATACTTAATCTACTCAATAGTTCCTACCAAAAATAAGTTTTTTAAAATCACTCTCCACATTTTTAAGGATTTATTAGCTATCATAACATTTTTATTCTGCTGCATTCTGGTGTCAAGATATAAATATTTATTCAGTTTTCTTTGGAAAAGAAACCTCCTTAAAGGCACATAATACAGCTTTTGACTTTTTACTTACAGTATTCATTTTTCTCCCAATCAAATGACATCATTAGGACAGACAACAAGTTGATGTGTGCCACTCAATTCTAAGCTCTTCCAGAGAAATTTAAGTCCCTCTCTGACAGCAGCACCTAAAGTTCACCACCACCAGTAACAATGACAACTGACATGACTGTCAACCAGTTCCATTCAGCACCAATCATACCACCACAAACACCAACAACTGACATGACCCTCAACCAATTCTATCACCAACGATCACACTCATATACAGTTAATGTCAGTCCATCTGTGACCTGGTATCACTATGTACTCCATTACACATATTTCTTATAAATCTACACATGAGTAGTTCACCAACAGTTGTCTAGCAATTACAATTTTTATTACAACCAGACAAGAATAATGGACACTTTACATGGTTTACATGCATTTCCGCAAGCACAAAAAGCACACCTCAACTGTAACTTCCCAAAAATTAATCAGGATTGTAATAAAAGTAAAAAAAAAAATAAAACACAACATATACTCCATCCTACCAATGGCACTACACAGCAGACCCCTCCTCATTCACAAGTATATTCATACTGTGGTTTTGCTTATTTGCAGAATTCCCTAGTATCAGAGTGTAGGTGCCATGCTTATTTGCAAATGTTTATGCACAGGTGCATGGCATACTACACCAGCAGTTGCATTAGCCCAACTGTTTCTCATTTGCTATCTTGAATACTGTCTGATATGGAATGTGCTTTTCACAATTTCTTGAACAATATGTTACCCTCACATTTTAATTACATCTAGAAAGTGTAAGGCACATGCTGAAAAGAAGCTGAAGGACAAAATAAGAGAAAACTGATGTCTCTGTTACAGCAAATGGAGTTGTTGGATAAGTCTGACAAGGGAACAAGAGCTGCGGACATATGATGCCTTGCAATGCAAATGAATCAACAACTCATTTCATGAGGACAAATAAGGTCAGGGGAAGTAAGACAAGCGATCCTTCCTCAAAAACATGGAAAAAGCCTTGTGTGTATAAGTGGAAGATGACATACAGAAATGTCTGTCAGTAGGCAATGCTCTAAAAAATTTAGCACTCAATGTTCTTCATGTCCTTCAAAATGCCTTGGGGCATTCAAAGTGTCTTTGTCTTGATCATCTGACTGTCAAAATTGAGTATATGTCCATGTACGAAATGCAGGCTTGTCTAGGCACCATACAAGGTGGGAAAACTGACTAACTCTTTCTTCACAAAGGCTTCTGTCTCTTTTCCAACATGCATTATACATTGTTCATTCAGCCAGACACCTTTCAGTCAAGAAAACAGAGATCATTCCAATAATACCAACACTAATGTTTACAAGTTTACTACTAATCAATAATTTACACATTATCATGCCTCATATTTCTCTGGTTATGTAACATTTTCCCCATTAGGTCTTAACTTTGTGCATTGCAGTTTCATTGTTTGCTGGGATTTTCAAGATATACCAGCCATAAATGGCAATGGTTTGCTGTGATTACATAACAGGAATTCTTATTTTTGTGTCATCTCATAATAAGAACTATTCAGCTGAATCTAATTACATTTAAATTGTTTTCACAAATCTCTCCAAAGTCATACCTATATGTCCATCTGACCTTGCATCAGCACCTAAACTGACAATTTACTTGAAATCTGACATGGATGACTTTCACTATTCAGGAATTCCAATTTACTTCAGCCACAACCCACAAAAAAGCCCTGTTTTCTTAAACCCATAAATAGATTTAATGCACATTACAAATCAATAACAGAATTTTATAAACAAAGCAAAAGTAAACCTAATAAACTGCAAACAGTGCCGCCAGTAATTCTGTGTACATTATGAAATACACCTATTCCAAATTTGTTTCATTATGATATCAAACTTGTACATGCATCCTTACATCAGTCCCCTCTCAACAACACAGAATCCAACATAGAAACATGCAAAAGACTCAATACAAGCAAACCTAACTTTTGTAATCTTCCAGTACCCACCCTAAGTAATACTAACAAGGCAGCCACACAAATTTCTCTCAAGTGACCAATTCGATGTATGAGATTTTGTGTTTTCTAATGTATCTTAACATAATATGCCCTTCAATGGTGACCTCAGCAAACTGAATGGACCTTCCTTATATTCACACACTGCTGGCCTTGGTGCACTATATGATCATGAACACCTTTAACAAAACTGTAAATTTAAACCCCACTGCTGCTGGAAATTGTCAGAATTTAAAATTCACATTCACTGAAGAGTTAAAAACAAAATCATAGGATGATAAGATCACCATATTGTATGTATGTCATTTCAGTTTTAGAGTCCTGAAATTATTCAGAGTACAAGATGCAGGGAAAAAAACAAGGAACTTTCTTGAGATAACATTTTTGTAGCATGTAAATCAATATGGCTGCGGTGAAAATTTTCTTTACCTACAAATTTGATGACAATACCTAACAGACCTTCTGTGAAATTTGGTATGGAGACAGATCATAAACACAGTATACCTACATATGTACAGGATACTGTTTCAAGGATATACACATAAATAATAATAATAATAATAATAATAATAATAATAATAATAATAATAATGGTGCACAGGGCTAAAAATCTATGCAATACACTTTATGAGTTAAGCTCAGAAATTGTTGTTCATACAACCAATATGGACAGGAAATTTTACACCTTTTCAATATAATCAGAGTTGGGTTACAAACACCTGTTTACATGGTCAATGGATTGCAGAATCTACTACATCTAACAGTGGGTGTCAAATTCTAATGACATGCCAGCCCTAAAATTGACAGTCTGGTGAATTTGTAAGAGTGCATACACATAATGAGTAAGCCCATATTTTTTAAATGCTGTCTCACTGCAGGCAGTTTGAACTCAGAGAATGTATGCGACCATTCAGTCCAGAATCTTCTGTCTTCCAGTTTGCTATCCAAAAACATAAAGCGTATAAGATACAAGACTATAATTTTGCCGGTTATTTTCACAAGTGTGCAAGCTGGTCTTTCACAATGATGGAGGAACTCAGGCTGTAGCTGTTTGAGAACAGGGTGCTGAGGAGACATTTGGGCCTAGGAGGGACAAAGAAACAGGAAGCTGGAGATAACTGAGTAATGAAGAGCTTTATGATCTGTACTCCTCACCAAACATTATCTGAGTGATCAAATGAAGAAGAATGAGATCTGGGCATGAAGTATGCATGGGGGAGAGAAGAGGTACGTATGAGGTTTTGGTGAGTAAACCTGACAGAAAGAGGCCACTTTAAGACCTAGGCATAGATGGGAGGATGATATTAAAATGTATCTCTTGAAGATTGTGTGTCATGACAACATGATTGGGGAGGGCACATCTACTGGATTGATCCAGTTCAGGATAGCGACAAGTGTAGGATTCTTTTGAACACAGTGATAGACCTTTGGGTTCCATAAGACAAAGAAAATTGCTAACTAGCTGAGGAACAACCAGCTTAACAAGGTCTCTCCAACATGGAGTTTGTGTCTAATTTCGGGACAGCAGACAGCTGTTACAAAGTGTGTTATGGCAATTACTGTATACAACATGAAACAAAAACATGGCAGGTGCACAAAAACTACATGCAGTTTTCTACTTTATGGAAGTAATGAGTAATCTGCAGAAACTACTCATATGAAATACTGCTAGGTCACAGGTGACAGAGAAAACTACAAATGCTGAATAAAACACGTTTTTAAAAGTTTATTTAGGAAAACATGTACTACCACCAACTTGTGAGCCATCTTCACACTGCCTAACTTCAAAATGTATAAAATTACAGTTTTACCTGCTCTTAGCATAACAGAAGTATACAGACACAGTGTTTTAGATAGCAAAGTGCTACGGGCAATATCTGGACCTAAAATAAAGGTAGTAACGGAATGAAAAAGATAATTACATAATCAGGAACTTCATATCTCCAATGTTCACCATATATTTTTAACAGCTATCAGAAAAAGCAAGATGTGACTTCAATCAGATCACAACAGGATGCAAATGGGCTCATAAAAAGTATGATATTTCATCATCAGCTAGGCAAAAATGAGCTCCTATATACCATGTGTCACAAATTTAATTATAACAAAGACAGTAACAGCATGGAACTTTGACATTACAGTGCAAATTATTAGATAATTACACTGAACAATTAAAAAGATTTAATAGTACCTGACATTCCCACTACACAAATTCACACAAATTATGGAAAGTGGTTAGATGTTTCTGTCTCCAACCTGGCCTTTCAAATGTTCCCTCTCCAACAGGATTTGCCACCAAGCTTTTGTATTCACTTTTCTCCCAAACATGGGCCACACATACAGCCTTACTGCCTTGACTGCACTATAATATGCAACCTACACAAATCATAAGACTAATAATAATTTTTGCGGTTTTATTATGACACCCCATATTTTGAGTTCTGGCACTTATAATCAACCCTTTACTTTGTGAACTTCCATTTCAAGTTTCCCAAGAGTTTAAAACCATATGAACACACATTCATGTACAGCAAACATGACATCTGCTGTCACTCACTAAAAGCAGAAGAGTACTTTTTGCAAGCTGATATTCACTCAACCAGTTAAGATATCACCTACTTTTTATGAAACACAGTTTCATTACCTCTTTCACCACTTGACATTACCTGAATCCAGTTCACACCCTAACAACCTATTCTGTTTAACATCCATTTTAACATTGTATTTCCACCTACACATAGGTTTCCCTAATGGTCTCTGATCTTCATAACTGAATTAATCTCTTAGTGATGATCCATTTTAATATTACCCCCCAAATTCTGCATGTCTCCCAAGAGCTCTCTTTACTTCAGAATGTCTAATAACAACTCTGTATGCATTTCTGATCTCTCCCATATGCTATATGGTCTGTCCATCACAGCCTCTCACCAATTTGGCACCAAAATTAAGGGGCCAAAGTGATCTGCATAAGATTACAATTGAAATGGGGTTGCATAAGCCTAGATATATTACATAACATTCAGCACTTTAAGCATACCACTGCATGTCATATACGTGTAACATTCAGTGTCAAAGGGTCAACTTGCTCATCCAAATAATGTCTGATGACAAGCGCAAATTATGCAGTTCTCTCCACATCTTGTTTTCAAACACCTTAATCCAATGCACTTCCCCTAGTGCGCAATGTGAAGTTTAGACTCACACATGCCACAAATAAAACTACAGTTTTCTATATATTTATCTTTATAATTGTTGAGATGGGAAAACAGGTGGCTAGCACTCTTTAGAAATTAACAAAGAATAAACAAACACAAATGGCTTTTAAACGTGCTAAACAAGTATCAAGATGAATCCACACTTGTGGTAACTATGATAAAAAATTGTTTCATGTATATATGTGTTAACTGTGCTGTACAGATACTGGATAAATTTGTGTACAAAACTGAAACTACCCTAATTAGATGTCAGAAAACTTAAAATCAAGACCAACTACACTTAACCAAACTTAACCCCAAATAACCAACTACTTGAGAAGCTACTACTTCCCCACCTAGGTATGATATTCCCTGCACTTTATGGAATATGAAGATGCAGTACCAATTTCAACAGCTAACCCCTGGTTTCTATGAATGCAGTCCACACCCTTCCACCATACTTCTATAAAAACCATTTCAGTATTATCCTCCCATCTATGTGTAGGTCTTCCAAGTGGCCTCTACGCTTTAGGTCTCTCCATCAAAATCCTGAATGCATTGTTCTTCTATTCTCTGTTGGTCTGCTGCACATCTTACTTCCCTTGATTTGATCCCAATAAAATACAGCAAAGAGTACAAACCATAAAATTCCTAATTATGCACTATTCTCCAGCTTCCCATTACTTCCTCCCTCCTAGATGCAAATATCTTCCTCGGCACTCCGTTCTCAAACACCTTTAGCCTATGTTCTTCCTGTAATATAAGAGACCAATTTGGAAAATTTGTGGACCCTTCGCTTTCATCCTATATACCATTATGAACAGTCTGCAACATGTGTACCTAAATGACTAGAAGACAAAATGGGTCAATAGTGCTAGGAACACTAGAAGCACTAACACAATCAGTAATCTCTAGTGCATGTTTTTATACTACTCTTTTCTACAACAACACGAATATAGAAGAACTGATAGTACTTGCAACATGATCTAGTAACAGAGCACACTTACTTTCCAAACATACAAAGTATTCCATGTCCCATGCCTCAATATTTCACTTAAAACCCACGTACAGCATATAATAAACAAACTGCAGTGTCTGACCTAGAGATAAGATGTGAAAAATGTGTAACAGCAGAAGCAATCAGTGGTTTTAAAAGCAAAATCCAATTAAAAACAAATTATGATGTTACAGTGTTAATGTCTCATTGGAAATCCATGAGAGACATAGGCTCTAGTGCTAGACATTCTTCCAATCAGGGAAGTTCAAGCAGTTTCCAGACTACTAGTAGAACTGACACAAGCCTACTACACAACAAATGAAACTTGATTCACATTATAACACATTATGTAAATGGTCTATCAGTACAGTTGCACTGCTGACACCGCTGTACAACATTTATAGTTATACTGTGTGGTTTCCTCCTGTAAGTTTAATAAACTTCCAAACTGGTCCCCACTCAAGCTCAATGACAAATTTTCACAGAGAATATTCAAGAAAAGCACTCATTTAATTCCATCATTTTTCTATTATCATTCAGCTAATCTGTCCAGTAACAATAAAACTGGTGCTAAGTTTGAAAATCTGACACCCAACAGCACACGTTACTTGTACCAACTGCTGTAATCAGTTTCACTTGTAATGTATTAGGCTATATGTAAGTCATTTCTGCATGCAATTTTATGGGAGCATCCAATAATTCCACCTGTGCAGCTCAATGTGGGAAGGTACTAGATTACCATACTGCTTATGTCCGTGCCTGTCTATAATAAACTGACGCACTATATGAAATGAGTTAACAAACGGAAGCCCAGTTTCCTATCAAACAAAAATGTGACTCATTAAAAATATAAATATTGCAGCACATAATACACATGCTGCATGGCATACGGACTAAACCGTTTACACAAAAACCACATCCTTTTCACTTTCATCAACTGGTACAGTATATATACACACACACACACACACACTTTTATCACCCACTAACTTAAAATGGAAACTATTCTTCAACAAACCATTCAATGATGAACTCCAACATACAATATCACATTACACCAAATACAAATATCAAATATGCCTCACAAACCTACTAATAATTTAAGTGCATAACTGCTTCTAAATACTATACAACATCTAAAAAATGTGTATTTACTTTATGCACTAATTATGTTCTTGCAGTCACTTAAAGCAGTCAATCATAAAAAACAATGAAACATGGGCTACATCATTGCTACCACAAACACAAACATACTCTATGCCTTCAGAAGCTACTTATCTATAAAAACTTGATCCTTGCACATTAAAACCTATTCCACAGCTTTAAAATCGTCATCAAGGATAACAGACATCATTCTAGTCACTGAACTATAGCCATTCTGCATATTTATGCGATCGAGATATATAAAATTGGCAATTCAATCAAATTGAAAGGGTGGAATAATCGAAACTCTGAAAATATATTTTAAGAACACATTATCCTGCGGGTCAGTTTCAACAAACACATTTTCTTCAATGAACTTGACGTCAAACTGACATTAAAGCTGGAATTTTAAAACTGCCTGTAATTACTAATCGAATAATTATAACTGCCTTTTTAGTATCTATTAACACAAACATAAAGAAAGATTAAAAATACAAACCTCCCAACAGTCTTAAGTTAACGCCAGTCCATTCCTTAACCTCCCCATGTTATGCATCAAAGTATACCGACGACGGGATATCTAAGCACATTTATGTTGAATATATCACTTTTGCACGTATTTCGTAAACCGTTCACATTTATATATTTTAAAGGGTAACACAACAAGATCCACAATAATATTAACACCTATAATGGGCACAAGTGCTTAATGCTTTGCGAACAAGCGTTCAAGGGGAATCCGACCTCCATTTTGTGACATGGGGGAGTGGAAAATCCGCTTCTGCAGCATGCTCGGAAACTTCCGTCAAAACTACATACAACATTATTTTGACGACCAAAATAACTACTAAACACACATAAAATTAACACCCAGCAACCCAAACACCTTAAAAACCTTTTCAAGTACCGCAAAAACCTAAATTCATGTCTAATTTATTCATCCTAGATTCGAAAACCGATCCCATGAAGATGGAAAATCTTTCCTTACCCCAATTTTAGACTACCATATACGGCGTTAAAAAACACGATACCTACCTTGCGTCAGTCACAATAAAAGTAAAATACATCCATTGCATTGAATTCTTTCACAACTTATCACATCTTACCTATAAATGAAGAAAAAGCGGGCATAATTTAGACGAAGTCATAAACGCCATGGAACAATAACAAGAGCCGCCATTTGCAATGCTCCGAACTGACATGCGCAAATCAATCAGTGGAATTATGGGTATCCTTCCCGCCACACGACAGGTTGAAATAAGAAAATGGAAACGTTCTATTGGTAGGAGTCACGTCTGCCATTGCTCCATTGGATTACACACACACGAAAAAGAAACCTAGGAAACCTGTACCTCCAGGACTGCATAAGCGGGATCACAGTTAATCAGAAGTAACCAAAAATTCGTACACCCATTTTGCAATTCTGCTATTTTGTTCCCAGTACTGCATGTAATTGTATACGCCCCGACTTTGATACATAGTACACACAGTCAGCGTGTTTTAGACTTATTACATCATACGGGTCAGGACTCAGTGAGAACTCTATTCATCCAAAACAACACACACACTAAAATATTTCATCCAGACATACTGGCCTGCCAACTGTATAGGCAATATGAACGCTGCGGCCGTGATGACGTCATTTAACCCCTGCTGGGGCTCTTACACATAGCAACATATAATGGTGGTTGGAATGCATTCACATATGCTCCATGTTACAATTACAAACGATATTCACCATTATCACAGTTAAAATGGTTTTTATTGATAAATATGTACATATGACACCAATAATATAAGCTGGCCACTGATTTTTATTCAGTTTAGAACCCTGCCTACAGTATTTGCAATTATGAACTAACTCACCCATCTGTAAAGGAAAAACACAGCCCATTAAAACATCAGGCAACATGCTTGTATTAGTTTCAAAAAATTTAATACAACTTTATGAAAACATAACAAATCATAATTACACAAAATGATAATGTTCTTTTCCGCATTCTGAACACTTCACAAACTTCTGAATTTATTTTTCCAGTACACTACAACGTACCTACAAAACATCTATTCACAACTGATTGTGATTCATTAGATTAACAACTCTTGAAAACACCAGCTTTTCTCATCCTTTCAAAATCTTTCTCTGCATCATAATTCCTGAAAAATGAAAATACAACATATTATATTCAAATACAACACTCTGTACACACTTCTACTTTGCTTACCACAAACCAACATTAAAATCCCCATGCATAATGCAACATGTCTCCTAGTACATCATTTGATTGGAGAAATTACTGTTCTGTAAAATATGAACAGGCTTAATATTATACTTACTTGTAGAATTCTGCATATTTGGCTTTCCGGGCATCCACATAGAAAATCTTGAATAAAACTGTAGCAACAGCACTAAGGGCAAGTGCTGCAGGAAGATGAAACTTCATACTAGATGCTAGTAATCCTCTCAACTGGGGCTTGGGTATCTTTTGCACAGATTTTTCAGCCATCTAGAATGCATTATTGAAAACCCTTTCATTATGAAACCAAACAGTTCATCTAACAACTTATCTTATTAAGTAAACAAATAGTTTATTGTTGCCATCAAACACAATAGTATATTTAGTTATTAAACACGTCTTATAAAAAAATAACTTACCACTTACAATTTTGCATATTAGGATGGCTAAAAACTTTCACACATAAAATAATTCTTGGTTTTCTAAACAAAATTGCAAAGCTATTCAATCAAGTTTAGTATGTTTAAACCACGGCTGCCTTCAAAGTGCTATGTAACACTACTTTGGCATTCAGCCAAATCAACCAAGAAATGACCTTTGTTCAGATCGGTCAATTGGAACTGAACTTGGTCGATATCTTTCCCGGATATGCAGTATTATATCGATACACATCTCCAATATGTCATTAGCAGTATCTATTACGATAATTATTATATGGTATGAACTATAACACTTATCTAGTCACGTACACATTTTGTACCCATAAATGTATGCAACAAACACAATATATTAACATTTGCGTATGTAACTAAGCATACCAAAACACTTACCGTCTCTTACCAAGTTCTACTTCTTACACGTTCGAATGCAAAAATTGTACAATGCAATCTACAGTTTCATCGATAGCACAGACAAAAAAATATGGCAGGCACAACCCAAACCTTGATGACCGTTCCCAAACTCACAGATTGTATAAAGCTAGTGTTCCAAATCCACGGTTACGAGATGTACTGTGCAATGTAATCTGTGGATACAGGCTATTTTGCCTAACATGTGTGATGACCTTTGCCCAGTGATTTTTCACTGTGGAAATAATTGCGGACTACACACAGATGGGTGTTAAAAAAATGACTGCCAAGGTTAAAAAAAAAGGTGTTCTCGTAGGATAGTAGGGAGTTTTAAACCGCTTTTTTATATTTTCATAACTCCACAAGTAACACTTGTATCTAGTGACATTAGTGCGTACACAAAACGCATTATACTTGATGACCCTGGATCGGGACATAAACCTGTGATTGCCGAAATAACCCTCACCCGACAACAGAGAATACTGGACCCGTACATAAGAACTTCCTGGAACTTCAAAAAGGCTAACTGGGGAAGCTTTACAGATATGTTAGAAATAAACCTACATCAAGAAAGAATAGACTTTTTACAACATCCAGACAAAATTGGTAAAGTTATTAATAGCATTATTATTAATTGTGCTAAAGCTTGCATTCCAAGAGGAAGAGTGAAAAGATACAAATGTTTCTGGACTGACGACCTCGAAACTCTCAAGAACCAACGAGAATACCTGAGAATGAGAGCTGAACACACTGGTAAAGTAGATGCCCAGGCCTGGAGAAGACAAGCAGCCATTCTAAGGAGAGAAACTACAGAGTCTAAGCGAAAATCCTTTAAAAATTTTATATCCCATATTGATTACCAGAAAGACAACCAGAAAACCTACAAATACTTAGCTAGAATTCAAAACGATACCCCTTACAGTAATAAAGTACCAATTACTAGTGACAGAGGAATAGCAAATACATTTGCATGCACCTTCTCACGAGCACAGAAGAAGGGCACGTACACTAGAAAATGATCAAAGATAGTCAAAGGAGAGTATAAAACCCTTAAACAAAAACATGGAAGCACAAAACCTGCAGCAACTGAAGATATATTTGATTCAATTAGTGACTGTGAACTCCAAGCAGCAATAAAGCAACTGAAAAACGGAAAATCCCCCGGAGAGGACCAAATAGACGCAGCATTTCTAAAGCACGCAGGGAAAGAAGCAAGAACCTCAATACTTAGATTGTTTCAAAAAATTTGGGAAACAGGTATTGTGCCCTCACTTTGGAAAAAACCAATAGTAGTGCCTGTACCGAAAACCGGTAAAGACCCTACAAGTACCACAAGCTACAGGCCCATCTCCCTGACTAATACGATGGGAAAATCTATGGAACGAATAATTAACACCAGACTAAATTGGCTACTCGAAACCAACAATGTCATAGCAAACAAGCAAGCAGGGTTCAGAATTTACAGATCAACAAGCGACCATATAGCAAAGCTCAGCCAATTCATCAAGGACGCTCTGGACAATAAACACATACTAACAGCAGTATTCATTGACTTCAAATCAGCCTATGATTCTGTTTGGAAAGAAAATCTTCTATTAAAACTAGTTAGATCGG
>Ga0123357_10000417_pt1 | contig 40573 bp, 22 predicted proteins | sample TergutEmb28metaG_FD_89873 | JGI IMG/M metagenome (GOLD analysis project Ga0123357, IMG submission 89873) | Embiratermes neotenicus P4 segment gut microbial communities from Petit-Saut dam, French Guiana - Emb289 P4 | ecosystem: Host-associated > Arthropoda: Insects > Digestive system > Gut ...
AACCAGTTAGTCGCAGACTCCTGAAGATGGTCGTATTAACGGCCGAAACATGTTGAGTAATGAATGAATATTAAATAATAAAATAAGTGGCATCAAGTTGGTTTTTTCTCTTTACGCAACCTCTGTTAAGTTAAACAGCGCATGTGGAATGTGGAATGTGACGTCCTACAACAGCAGTGTTTATTGGGGGTAGGGTCTTGAGGTAACAAACGAGTAATCGAAACTAAAGCGAGGACAAAACTCAAAATACATTTTCGTAGAACAGTGATTTTATTAATACAAAAAAATTTCGTTATCTAAAGAAAATTAACGCGCAACAAATATAATTCACGTTACAAATGTCCAAGACTGAACGCCCACAGGCAAGATACACGGATGTTATTTAAAGCATCTTCAGTGACAGTAAGTATTCATAGGAAAACGTCTGAACGTCTTGAGGATAGCAACCTCTCGTTACGTACTGTGCATTATCTATCGGAATTTGTAGAACATCTGAACAGGAGCAGAAAATGGCAAAAATGGAGAGAGTGAAAGGTGTGCTTACGTCGTAGCAGGTTATTCAGCTCTGCCATCAAAATTTCAGAAATCACGGACAGATAGGAGAATGACTTGTTATTGCATCATATTTAGTATCTTATTATCCACACAGCTGTCATTCCAAAACTCATTAAATTCCTTAAGTTTGATATCTTGACAACATTTACTTCTCTAGACTTTCACTTGTACACATATTGCTTTCTCGATACATTTTGTGCTCCATATTACATAACACTTTTGAAATTTCAGAGAGAAGAATGCTAACATGTGCAGGTCCCAGTGGCCGCGCGTTCTAAGACGTAGGTCTGCGGCCGCTCTTCTACTGATATTGTGGGTTCGAATCCCGCCGAGGACAAGGATGTTTATAGTAAGTGTTGTGTGTTGTCAGGTAGAGGTCTCTGCGACGAGCTGGTCACTCGTCCAGAGGAGTCCTACCGGCTGTGATGCGTCGTTTTGTGTGATCTAGAAACTTCAGAACTAAGGAGGCCCTGTCCCGCGCTGGGCCGCAGCGCCACAGGAAAAAAATTAATTCTAATATCTACAACTGCCCTCAGCGGGTATAAGGTGCCATTATAACAGGAGAAAACCTCTCATTGAACCTTTTAAGGCCCAGTGGTTACCGCATGTGTAAAAAGTTTTAACACCCCAAAATTTAATATTTTGTCCAAAAAATGAATTTATATTTTGTATGGATCTCAAAGCAAAACTGCGATGATTTCCATACATAGCATTTACTGACTTGTTTTTATAATCGTGACGGATCGTGTTTACAGCGCGGTAAGAAAATATGCTTTCAATATAACTGAACATTATTCTTTAAATTGCTAATTTAAATATCCAACTCAGAAACTGTGTGATACAACGTTAAATTACAATATACTACTGAAACAAACAAACATTAATGATCCTGTGGCAGCAACAGCAGTACATGAGATTCATCAAAAGCAATAAAAGCAATTCAAATTTTTTTTCTGGTTCGCTCATTTTAACAGCGACAAAGCATTTACACAAGTATAATTGCATAGGTTCCAAAATTAGTTCTGGCCCTCAGATTATGGTGCTTTGTGTCAAGACATCTGCTGCTTTCCTTTGCTTATTCATTCCATTCGAAAGACTGGGGAAGCAAGTTCCTTCCGAACGTTTCAATCCACCTACAACACTAAAAGGAGACAGAATACTGAAGAATACAATTTACTAAAATGCTCACAGACATTTAAATTATAAATTTCAGACACATAAGAGCCCATAACGCACTACAAACTGTGGGTGGGTGGGTGGGTGGGGGGAGGCACATTCGACTTGGGCTGCATATTCGTCTGAGGTATCATTCTTTCACTGTTGCCAAAATGGATCTGCTTTGAGGGTATAGAGCTAAGAGGAGATGTCTACAAGCAGATATGATCGAAACAATGCATTGTCTGATAATGATGATTATTATTATTATCGTCATCATCTCCTTTATGCAGGGTATTTATACTTACATTCCTGAGACAAACTATGTCCCTAGGGAACACAGTGTTGCAGCTATTCTGTTGTTACTATTCATGGTGCTTATATCGTCAGTTTCTGTGTTGAATGTACTGTACTTTTACATTAGTACTTTCCGAAGTATGTGTGTAGTGCCCAGTATGGCTGTTTTCTGTAGTTTCTTGACTTCATGTTTCCCTGGTATGTTGCTCACGTATTTTCTAAATGACTTTGAAATAGTCCCAGTCGCCTCTATTATTACTGGTATCACATTTGTTTCTACATTCCACATGCGCTGTATTTCTATTGTAAGGTCTTTACATTTTAGATCTTCTCGGCTTCTTTTTTAATCACATTTCTGTCTCCTGAGTTTGCAACGTCCATTAACATACATGTTCTCTTTTCATTATCACGGATTATAATGTCTGGTTTGTTGTTGGGGATAGTTCATTATGGTTATTATTATTATTAATTGTTAGGGAGCAATTATTTTTAGTGTGTCGCATTTAGATTCGCGCCTTTTTAATTGCCACAATGACGACTAATAAAAACAATCGGAAAATATTTTGTAGCGTTTTGCAAGGCAAGCAAAAGCCTTGCCACGTGCATTGTCTACGCACTTTCATCCCTTATTAAGGGTTTCACTTATTATTTATCACAACATCTTGTGGGGAAACTTTTCAATACTGCTGAACTTCTCCCCGCCCCCCTCGCCCCCACCCTACACCAAAATTTTGCTTCCTTCAAGAGTATAATTAGCTTCACGGACACACTCATTTTCAGAATTCTATTAACGGTCTATCAAGCTGTCAAGATATCTTTACGTTGCTTACAGTGAAACCCGAAACTTCGAAAAGAAATAAGACTTTCATATCCATCAACTTTTAAAGTGTGAGAATGTGATGTTTTTAATGGAATACTGATACAAAATAATAATAATAATAATAATAATAATAATAATAATAATTAGATTTATGTTTTGAGTAATATTAAACATTTTGGGCGGTAAGAGTCTATATTATCGAATTTATCTCGTACGCATGGGAAACTTCTGTTTATAACGAATATAAAAAATAATTTTCGAAGTAGGTTGGTTATTTTTACATGCAGTAAATATACTTCTAATAAATACTGGAACAGTCGTAAGTATGGAACATGCATGGAAACCTGTCCTAGGCGACGTCCTCTTTTTACCTACAACACTCTTTTCCTTTACGTTCCCAACGTGTTACGCTTTGCACTGTCATCCAGAAATGTAAGGTATGAGTGGGATTATTACTGCCTTCTGGGACTTCCAACTGAAGATAGGGACATCGGGTTTATTTTAAAGGTCCCTACATGTCTGTACCAGGCTAGGCAATGTCACATTGCAGAACGCTCTAGGCTTATCTTCATAGTCCACACACTTCACTCCAAACACAAGATCTATACTGTGACACAGGTGAGAACACACTGGAAAAGGTTTCTTATAATAAACCCTGTGTGCTGAAGGCAATAAAAATAGATGAGCAAGGAAAATTATTTATAAGCATCATCAGACCTTTCGACGAAAATATAACAAACAAGGCATCAAAAAGAACCAGTAAATGGAAGCAAAAAGAGTTGAAAAAGCATTTGTAGAAGCTGCGCTGGAATCTGTATGTACCATTTGGATGAATGTAATATAAATTGCTAGAGATATTTACCTTGAATACGTAGGCTAATAAGGATATTTTAAGTCCATGCCAGCTTATACGAACTAAGAGTAAGCAAAAAATTGGTGGCCTGCATTAGCCTCAAATTTTCCTTCTTGTCACGAAGAGAAGGACAAACGTTGAGTTCAGAATATAATACCCTCATTACAATAAACGCACACAATCAACATAATTCATGCGATAACTGTAGTATATTGGAGACACATTCTTTGCTAAATGAATGGACGAACTTTTCACTCCGTTTGCGACGTGCTCGTAAATCACGAATCTCTTCATTTGCGGTGCCAATTACTGTTGTTTGATTTTAACCGAATTGACATGTGTCATCCAAACTTGGTGAAGCTTCCACATACGTATTGAGTTAGATAATCAGGTCCGTTCACCTGTACTACAGGTGCTACATGCCGACACAATGACGGACTGACAGGCTAGTAAGCATACTGAAGCAACTTCGTAGACCTTCAAAAATGGAACATAATGACGTAAGATATGAGGTCTGGTTTAGGCTAAGGCAAATTGTCTACTTCCTTTGAACAAGAAATAAAATTATAGGCTCATAAAATTGGGTGCAGAAATAATTTACAGGCTATATATGTTATTACCATCTCAAGGAGGTTTACTCCATTGAATCGGTATAGGTAAAGTTAAACTAACTGTGTGTTCAATTAATCATTATACCATGCAGGTGTATGGGGAGAGAAGGTATGGCACCACACAACTGACCTCGGAATTACATGGAAGGAGTGGTGAGATTCACGTCCTCGCCCATTTACCTTTGCGATTCAAGAAAGGCACACTTCGATAGGACGTTGTGAGGTCCGCAGACCCTGTTTGTTTGTTGTGGAGAAGAGAATCTCCAGCTCCGATTCGTCCCTAGTCACTATACCTGCTCAGTACCTCGAAATCCCGTCTGGATTTCCCTACTTAGTTATGCATGAATATCAAACATTTGAATTGAGTTTCCTCTATCTTGATATGAAGGTCTCTAAAACAGGAGTAGGGGTGAATGTTCTAGTGTGATGCAGTAGAGAGGGGGTGTAGTAAGGTTAGTATAAACAGAAGGGGGTGTGTAAGCTGCAAGACAAATGCGATGTCGCGACCCGCAACATAAATACCGCAGAGAGCTAAACAACAGAGCAGTGAAGTTCTTGGTGAAGCTACGCGCAATTACAAATTAGGTACGATAAATCACAAACCAGAGTTCCATTCACTCGCCTGTCTTGTTAACTGTCCAGGTGCTCCGCTAGTACTATCTGCATGCGCACCGGATTCTGCCTGTCAATTATCTGCCTACAAGCGAGATGTTTTAAAGCGACAATTGGCCAGTGAACATGATAACTCATACTTTTACTGTTAACTGCACGTGTCAGAAGACTTGGTTTTGTATATCGCTTGTTTTGATTTTAAATACTGTTGTACTGCTTATACATAAAGGTTTTAAACAAAACTATTAAATCCAGCTTCTAACTAGGTTATATTTAAGCAACGTAATATAATTTTTTTCCATGGCTCGACGGCTGTAGTTGGCCTAGGCCTCCTCGTTGTTGAGGTGTCGAGATGACACTGTCAGAAAAGCCACGATCGGTAGGACTCCTCCGTAGGAGTGATCGGCCCGTCGAAGAGACTTCTAGCTTACAACACACAGCACTTATAAGAAATAAACATGCATACCTCCGGCGGGATTCGAACTTGCAATCCCAGCAAGGGAGCGGCAGCAGGCCCACGCCTTAGACAGCGCGGCCAGTGGGATCGGCTAAAAATTAAATTAAGGTTCTCCAAAATTTTAATAATCCCACGAAATAAAATTGTGTAATTCTTCGATTAAGAAATTTATTTGAACTGCCGTACGTGTGCTATGCAAGGCGGGATAAACTAATCGTCACAGTGAATTTTGTTTGGATTCCCGGAATATGCAAGAGATTTTTCTGTCTTCCTAACAAGTTCTTGTGCCCATTCAGCCTACTTTAATACATAACTTGCGGTCCCTTTCCCTGAGGTGTGAAGCCACCCACTATCCTCTTCTGGTGCCGAAGTTAAGAATGAATGAATTTTGAACTCCACTCTCAACATGCCTTCATGGTGTGCAAAGGAACAACTTTACTATACTTTACTCCATTTATTTCACTTATCAACGGTTACAGATTAAAATATCATTATACTCAGCGATGTAGCTGCCTAGAATTTTTTAATGATACGTTGGTCAAACGTAAACTACACGGAAGAAAGCGGCGGTGACTTACTGAAAAGTGCTGTCTAAGAATTAGGCTTCGAGTGTTCAAGAACACATTTAATCCTCAAACATTACACTCGGTCTACAACCCGACATCTAAATTGATAAAGACCAGTTGAAATGTGATGGCACACGCGCAGAAACCATATTTCTTCTTTAGGCGAAACGGACGAGTCCATTTAAATCGGCGGGAGCGTCAGTTCAGTCGACTACTGGCAGCCACGGTGTGCGCATCAGAGGTAGTAATGCTGGATACACTATGTTCCAAGGTAGTGTGAAGAGTACTGGCTACCCACTCCAGTCGTCAGTTTCCCCTTCACTTCTCCTCCCGTGCGTCACCGTGTGCCATCACATTTCAGCTGGACTCTACCTCTCGAAAATTCGGTGGGGATGTCAACCAGGGCTTCTCATCGTTTGCTGTAAAATAGTGCTAGGTGATTAGCAATGCGAGGTAGGACACTTTGCATGCACGAGAGAACAAGAAACACATTCTACTGAATTATATGTCGGAATAAAGTAACGAGCAGTCGACATGGAAGAACCAGTATATACAGATGGAAAACCGACAGTAAAAGGGATCTTGGAAGAATAGGTATATCTGGGTTCTTTTCTTTCAAGTTAATGAAACATAACGGCAGGCTTTCATAAGCACGAAAACGAATCTTAGGGCTGCCATGCAAACAGGTGAATTAATTATTTTATTATGTTTCATCTTTCGTGCATTAATCGGACCATAATACAGGGTTATTCGAAATGATTGTGTTCAACTTGTCATACACAATACACTTCAGATAGGAGTATATATATGTTTTATTTAATAGAACAACACTCCAAGTTTTTGTTAAATACCTTACGGGTGCTCTATACGTGCACCCTTTGTGATTCTACAAACATCAACACGATAATCGTGTTCGTTCTAAACTGTTTGTAGCATGTCAGCAGTGATGGTTTCAATGGCCAAAGAACTCGATTATCGTGTTGATGTTTGTAGAATCACAAAGGGTGCAATATAAAGCACCTGTGAGGTATGTAACAAAACCTTGGAGTGTTGTTCTATTAAATAAAAAGATACGTACACTCCTATATCAAGTGTATTGTGTATGACAAGTTGTTGAAACCCCGACAATCATTACGAATAACTCTGTATATTAATAACCAACACAGTACATTCCAAAGTTTGTGATGTATTTTATTCACCAAATTCTTACCAACATACTTCGGCAACTGATGTTCCCATCTTCAGGGCGATGTTACTATTACAAGAATACGAAGATACAAATGTGGTGTGGTATTCCGGTTGAGTTCCAAACACGTACAATACACCGTCTACACTTCACCTAAAAGCTGGGTTAAAGCTCACCACTTCACTATGTCAAGCATCATTCCGCGCGCGCGCGCGCGCGCGCACACACACACACACACACACACACACACACACAACGATTTCAAATCCCAAGATTTTAATCATTACCCATTTTTAACCTATATATGTATTACTTATATAATTTTAACTGATCATATAATAACGTTTAATTGTTATGGGGTGACGGTGACACAGCTAACCACATTTGTATGTTCCTATTGTTGTAATAATAAAAAAACCTGAAGATGGCCGCAAAAGTGGCCGAAATATGTTGGTGAGAATTTACTGAATAATATACCTCATAAACATTGATGTGTATTTTGTTGGTTATTTATATATTATGTAGGTGAATTAATGTCAGGAAATCAGGAAGATGGTGCTAAATGGGGACTTTCTCTTACTAAAATCAACTACAATTACGCACAGAAAAAAGGTGAAGCAGGGTGGGGAGCCTACATGTTTTATGAGGCAGCCACCGGGCGATAAGTTACATTGCTGTAGTCTGGTAGGTCTGTGCCGATGTTGTGTAACGACATGCTACTTTAAATCTTGAGGACAGAAGCCACATTTGAGATAACAGATACATTCTTAACCTTTTTACTATCTAAAGGGTGGTTTAAAATTGCAAGAAGCGTTTGAGTCTGCGCAGCCCGAAGGGAACAGGAGGATCAGCATCTGCTGATCACGTGTAATTATCCGCAGAATTTCAAGGAGATAATTGAGGATAATGGCTATTTATCACAGCAAGACCTTAACCTTGATGGGACAGGCATCAAATTTAAGCAACGGATGAAGGCTGTCGCGGCACTTGACAAGGCCATATATAAGGGCTTGTAGATGAAGGAAAAATATTCGAACAGCTCTTTCATCGGAGTATCCTCTCTCTTCTCTCACCGCGCTCCCTCTCGTTACGTCACATGGTCAACGTTACAACTTTCAAATAGAAGCAACAACATCATTCAAATAAAAGCCAAAACATTTTTGTGTGTGTGTTTTGTACCACGTTTCATGTGTCTCTGTTTCTTGTAACTAATTTTTTTCCCCATAAGGTCTGTTTAATGTTGTTATACTGTTCGCGGGATTTTCCAGGCACGTCACCCCCGGTGCAAGGCGAGGGCTTCGTGTGTATTATCTCAGCACGTTTTCACAAACGCAACCTAAGTAGTAGGCAGCTTACCTAATTTGTGAATGAGACGTAGTCTCTCACACTACACACTCGCTGCCGCACTTGCCTGCTTCAACAATTTGGGACTAAATTCACATTTCAATTTCTCACAACTACTAATACAAGTATGCGCCGCATAACGACGTTTCGTTCAACGACGGCCCGCATATAAGAGAGTGGTCCCATAAGATTATGATATTATAATAAAATATTATAATTCCGTTGTGTTAAAACTGCCTACAGTATTCAGTACAGAAGCATGCTGTACAGGTTTGTAGCCTAGGATCGATAGGCTATATATAGACTAGGTATCTAGTAGACTATACTATCTAGATTTGTGTAAGTACACTCGATGACGTTCGCACGACGAAATCGTCTAGCGAAGCATTTCTCAGAACGTATCCCCGTTGTTAAGCGACGCATATCTGTATTATGGGTTTCTGCTTTGCTTAGCTTTGTAGACTTGTAGTCTCGTAGTCTTGTAGTCCTCAGCCCTAAGGGTTGAGACAGCAAGACTCATTATCTTTCGCACCTGCTCACTCCATATGGCTTCATATCAGAGAAGACGGTATTATTATTGCATCTAAATATGGTAACGAAACCAAAAAATGCCAATGAATGTACGAACGCATCTTACATTATAAACACAACATTCCTCCTACATGTTTAAAATATCAGATAATTTTATAAATTTACGTGCATTTGTTGGTTTCGTTATATCTAATTGCTCCGTGCACGGTCACAGATAATAAAATTTATTATGGCACCTACTGCATATGTCAACCAAAGAAATGAAGAATAGAAATCGTGTTTTTAATTTATTCGAATTGCGAGCTACATGAAACTCTGGTTTTAGCCACAGCTATGCATAACCCCACTTAGATGTCGTTGCGTGGAATATTTGTTGTCCAACAGCAAATTACCCATACACTTCAAGAAAAGGATCCTCTAATGGAGAGATTAGTGTGAATACGGACACGGAATAAGCAGAAAGGTGTAGGGACGCCGGCAATCCCCGTCCCGTTTACCAGTCTCTACCAACCTCGGCTTGAAGTTGAATTACACGTGACAAAGCCCATGGTTAATTTATTAGTCGCCTGTCTGTACAGGACAGAGAAGGGCCAGACTGCGAAATAAGTGCGGCGTGTAGTCTGGCACAATAGCGTCCCTGGCATTCACATGAGTGGAGCTGAGGAATTTGGAATATGTCGGAACCTTTGATTCATATGAGGAATCTGTTCAGTTAATCGGACAGAACCTGAACGTATCTGTTGCACCATAACAATACATAAATCCAATCGGCTGTGAAACACTATGTGTACATATTGTCTTCTCTTGTATTTCTCGTACTTATGTTCCTTGATTCAGAAACCCTTTCTGGACAGACGTTAAGCCCGCCTGAAGGCTTGGTGTGGATATGGGTCGGTGTTTTCAGTTAAACGTTTTTCATTTAGGTTCTCCACTTCTTCAAATAAAGCTGTGCGTATGAATGCATGATTGACACCGTTTCTACCACCGCTAGCAATTCAATATATGGTTGTGACCTGTGGTTTGCAGAATTTAATAACAAGGGTTATTACCTGTATCAAGAGTGGTCTTTGGACAATTAACATAACCTTCAACTTCCATAGAGAATTAATGAGAATAACGTCATCTATTTAAAAAGAGTAAAACATGCATTATTTACTGAGTATGTGGTAAATAAAATGGCCCCAGTTTTCAGTCCAGGATGTGGTAACTTTCACGGTCAGATCACAGAAATGACAGTGGCAAATCTAAAATGACAGGTAAAATTCAGTTCATCGCATAAAAAGAAAACAATTCACATAAACATATGTCAGGAAATAAGTGGTTTTTGAGTTTAACTAGAAGATAACATAAAAAAATAAGTGCCTAACTCCATAATAATAAAAGATAAGGTAAAGTGCACCCTTGTACAGGCCGTACGGCCCTAGGGGGAGTAGAGGTATAGCTCTACTCTTTCTTGACCACGGTAATAGAAGGGGGTGAGGGGTCAGCGTCACGCCCCGGCCGCTCTTTACCCCCGGGAAAGACCCGGTGCCCATTGTACAGGAGGCTGGGTTGGCTCCAGGGCCGGTCTGGACGGGTGCGGAAAATCTCGCCCCACCGGTATTCGATCCCCGGACCGTCCAGCCCGTATCCAGTCGCTATACCGATTACGCACCCGGCCCACAACTCCATAATAATAATAATAATAATATTGTACTTATAAATTACATAATACACCTGCAATACACGTTCCCAATTTAATAACTGTTAATTCTTGCACAATTTAAAGCTTTCGCGGCGACTAGATCCAACAAAATATTCTCGGGCTATCAGCCGTGTCGGGTGGTTCAATGTAGAGAAAACAAATGTTGCGAGGACCACCCTAATCATCAGTTCGTATTGTTTATTAAGGCATAATTCAAAACAAATGTTCGACATTTCCTTCACTTAAATCAATGCACGCACGGACCCGTCTGATCATGAATTTCGTACCTTTTCAAAGATCAATGAGCAGATGTGAATGGTTTGACAGGCAAAGGAAGTGACTTGGTGAAGTGTCTCTTCATTTGCAGTCGAAGCTGCATAACCCAGGGTCTCTAAGTGTCTCCACAGATAAAAAATCTAAAGGACGGCGGTCAACACATTGTTGGGCCCTAATTTCGAGAACTAAATATTTGTGGAAATACACAAATGTGAAATATTTCCGCTGTTTTGGCGTCCGGAACTCACTCCTGAAAGCTGACCTAGCTTTTTAGATACCTCTGCATACTTTTATATCGCCAGGTTCAGCACTAAAACTCTGTTGCGCACACTATTTGTTGTCTCAAGCCTATTCTTGTGATTAGCACAATGAACAGCGATCGGTTCCTTGCACAGCACGCACCAATATATTTTCAAGCGGAAACTCTGAGTTTTTCGTGAGGTTTGAACTGAATCCTTGTAGGTTAAAATGATTAATTTTAGTCTTCAGTCTATTTCAACCTCCAGGCAGTTAGTAGCCGGCCTCTCACCACGAAGGCGTGTGTCTACTCCATTGGGATTTGTTGTGGAAAGTGTATAACTGGGACAGGTTCTTCTCAGGAAACTTCAGTTTGCTTCTATCAGTGTCATTCCACCGTGCTTCACACTCATCTTGATCTCATAACTACTACGAAGACTGGGAGCTTTCCGTCAGACCAATGAGCTTTCGGATATCGTGGGGCACTGGACAGAAAAGCACTCACACGGTTTTTCTTTAGACCAGCAGTTTCAAGAGTGGGCCGTGCGGATCCCAAGGGATCTGTGAACCTCTGCCACAGGATCCGTGAATACATTTCTGTAATGGATTCTCTGAGGTTTACTATTCTCTTAAGTAAAGGCATAAAGTTTTGTTAAAACTAATCGCCGAACATCTTTAACTGGCGATATGTTAATTTCGTATGATCGTTAAGATGTCTAATTAAGAAACCCCTGTACCCACGAAACGAGCGACAATCATTTTAATTAAGTTCAAATCCTATAACGCATTTTACATAAGCTACTCTTATGTATTTTTATCTACATAAAATCCGTTTTGAGATAAAAATTTTAATTTTGGATACCTATAATACGGACAATCCACCCTTAGGTGAACAAAGAAGTGAGGGTCCGTGGTTATTTTTCGAATCCAAGAGGGGTCCGCTGGCAAACACTGCTTTAGACCACACGTCTCGGGGTGAAATACGTATTGGTGACATAAAAGATAAAAGATTAATGACAATTAAAAAAAAAACACTCTTGTCAGAGAGACGATCAAAGACTAAAAACACAAGAATGTTGAAGATGGTACCCTTGGAGGGCTCGACACTAAGTCAGACCGGCAGAATGTTCGTCAACTGCAATGTGACTTTGGATCTGACTTGGTTCTCAAAGCGTAGAATTAGCGTCAAATTAATATGAATGGAAGAATAAGAAGAAAATGGAAAAGTCCCAAACGTTACTGAATATCTCCCGTTGTTACGTCACAGTGTTGCCAAGCGGGCAGCCTGTTCTTCACCTCAGTGCGATTAACATGCCTTACGTAATAACGCATACACCTGGAAAATGTTTCTCGCTCTTCCAGACCGACGCTGGAACATTGTTCGGACGGACTGCATTATAACATTTACCGATCATTGTGCGCAGCTGTCAGCTCCAGAGAAAATCAGAGTAATTTGCTTTCCACATATAATACGCTTAATTGTGTTTCAGGCTAGCAGAACAGACACAGATTGAATATGCGGCAAACATGTTGCTACGATCTACGCTGTCTGCAAACAACCCCGCCCTCTTCCTGGAATACAGACCTGACTACAAACGCTGTAATTCTAGATTTCGGTGACCTGCGAATATTATTTACGGTCTAAAGAACTGACGGTCAACTCCGCACACCCTGCTCCTCATTTCAACTTTTCATCGTGCATTTCGGGCAATTTATCTTGTCTTCTATCTGTGAACCTCCAACGTCCATCAGCACACCAAATATTATACATGAAAAACTCCAATATCTGTCTTATGTCTGCACAGAATACACCTCCAATGGTCAGTTGTTAAACATAAAATCATTTCTTAATTCGATATGAGTTACCAGTTACGGACAATCTCATTTCGACAGTGGTTGCTGCCTGTGGTTCCTGCTAACGAGTGACCCTACCCATAACCACTAAGAATAACTACCCCACAACGACAGATAGTTTCGGACTGTCACTGCCAAATAACTTCAAGAATTTTTCGTTGCAAGAGGACAGAATTAAAGAGAATTTCAAGTCTTAAAATTTATATGTACTTACATAAAACATATGCTATTTATGTTTGTATCATAATGCTCTTAGAAGGTCAAAGGCTTCAAATTGTCAAATGTTATGAGTCAAGTCTAATAAATTAAGTTCGAAGGAATGTGGAGAGAGAAGGTCGTGCCCCAATTTTAACTCAGTTTCCTCTACGAAGAAAACTCACGAAAACTCCGAACCATAATAGGTGAACTTCCGATTTATTTCGGGACTCTTATGTCACTTTTATTCGATTTCCGGCAATAATTATTAATAATAAGCTTACGTTACTCCTCGGACCTCAAAATAAAGTTGACCACTCCTGAAGAATCTCTTAAAACCGAAGGTGTTTTACATGTTTAAAAAGCCTTCCATGTACGCACTTCAGAAGTAAATTGTTGAATTTGTTACCTTAATTGTGCCATGCCGGAATCTACCGTAAATATAGGAACAAAGTACAATTCCTCAAAACATAAATCTGTCGCATCAATCTGGTTTCTTACGCGACTCGGGTAAAATATTTTTATTTTGGGTATTTAAATAGTAGACCTCACTAATACTGTTTGTAAGATTGAAATTAGATCGGAAATCAAATGGAGTGGATAGAATTATTCTTCTTATTCAGGAGGTTTGGGTTCAAATGTCGACCTGGACATCTACCATACTAATTGAAGACTTTAGGGTTTCCGTCATTTCGTCCGAGTCTATAATTCAAGCATCGCTTCTGCCACTCTCTTCCATATTCTTTGTATTTGTTGCCGACAAATCACTCTATCAGTAGACGTTATATAATCTGATATACTCACATAGCGGTTCGTTAAAGCACAAATAAATAAATAACCACTTTTGTGAACATCGTGTATTTATAATTACAATTGATGACCAACAAAATGCAACTATTTTGAATTATTTATTTTTAATAAGTTCTATATGTCTCGGGCGATGTTTTCGCCTATCATCAGGAGCATATTACTGTAACTACAGCTTCTAGTATTGTCCACTGATGTTGCTGCTGGCTGGTGTTGCGTATTGGATTGACTGAAGTCAGTTCCACCCACTACGCAACACCAGCCAGCAGCAACATCGGTGGACAATACCAGAAGTTGCTGTTACAGTAATATGCTCCTGATGATAGGCGAAAACATCGCCCGAAACATGTAGAGCTGATTAGAAGTAAATAAATCAAAATAGTTGCTTCTTGTTGGTCACCAATTGTAATTATACTAAAGATGCACGAAAACACGAACGTTAAATCGTGTATTTAATGTATGATTAGGAACATCTGGGTATTTGTCTACAATCGAAACAACCTGCTGCAGTTTAATTCTTGACTGAAGATTTTTTATGCCGTACGCAAGCTTTCCCTGCAACTATTATTCCTATGTACAAGAATGCATGTCGCTACAAATTTGAAGACAGGAAATTTTGTATTCACTTTATGATAACCTCAAATCTCATACACAACACAGGGTCTCACAACAATTCAATACACGAGAACGACCACTTTCTATAATTACAATGAGTCAACAGAAATGTACAACTTTTTACGGATATTAAAAATATCATTACATAACTTTGTAAACATTCAGGAGTCAGATCTCATTTCCCTCAAACGCTTTAGTGAAATGCCACTGTCAGCAGTAAATCTGGTTCCCCATGGTTCAGCTACAGATCTCATGTACCAATTACGAGGATTCCAGACAAAAGTCTCGTTCTCCTTTCTCAACGCAAGAAGACACAAACTCTGTTTCCCATCTCCTTTTATTTTGTATAATGAGGTTGGTATTCCCTGCAGTTACATGTCCCCACCTCATAACTTCTTCCTTACGAGACGTGGGACCTTTCCATTATAATGAGTCAATCGATATTTGTGGTATAAAAAATCCGACGAGACAGCAATCACTCAGAATCAGGGCCGAGACTCAAAAACAAAAATCAGACATGTACTGCCAGAGTGCTATAAACAAAGCCGTCTTCAGTACTGAATCAGAAGTCTTAAGTCTTATAAAAGACCAATTCCATGCAAGAAGTTCTTTTTGTGAAGTTAAAGTACACTTAGATAGTCTGTGCATTCCCAGTTGAGGATCTTGCCATTGCCCATCATACGTTAGTTCCCTACAATTAGTCAGAATAAATGAGTTCACACCATCATACACTGTTTCTCTAATGTTCATGTTTATACTCTCCTCCAATTTTCCTACATTTCTCCTAAGTGCTCCATTCCTTTACCAGTCCTTTTCAATTTTAAACTTCTGCATGATTTTCCATTTGTTCTATGGAGACTACCTGTTCCTCACATTTTATGTTCCCCTATTTCATCACATCCATAAGAGTTGATGAAGAGTTACAATCTATGAGGATCTTCTTCAATAGATATTCTTCAAAATCATAGTACAATTTCTTCTTCAGATACTATTTTCAACACTTTATTCTTACACGGCCTCGCACTCTTAAGATTGCGGTACTGTTCGACGTGGTGCAGTATAGCTTATTGCATTCGTACTCGTTATCGCTTCTGTAGGTATTCTCTGTGAGGTACGAACCGAGACTGTATACTTAGTTGCCTTCAAACAGCGTGACCCATTTCCCGAGACGCTACGAGTTTTATTTTCATGACAAGGAAATCCCCTGAGACTCAACTTCCCACCCCAAAATATGCATTAAAATAAACTAATGTCATACTCTACCTCACAGTTCAAGCCATTCTAAACGCCTTAAAACTTAGCAAAATGAATAGTAAGATTGTTTGTACGAAATCAATGTCGGTTTAGATCACATGAAATATGTAGTTTTAGTAAAAAAAATATTTAAAACATGTATATCTCTAAGAAATCAGCAATTTAAAGGGCTTGGATAAAGCAATAATTCCTGATTTTCCGTAGCCCAAAAGCAGCTCCAGATCCTGGTATCAAACTTGATTGAGATCCGATTTCAACTTTATAATACGTAATAAGGAATTTCAGGCTTCCGTCGCGGAGAAAATAAGATCTTCGGTCTTCTGCGACGTTGCACAGCGTAGGTTGGTACTTGTTTACTGAAGTTTCGGGACAACCTTTCGGTCATGACCTTAGACTGCTTGACTCTTGAAGATAAGACCGATAGATTGTCTCGAACCGTCGGTAAAGACCTGCCAACCTACGCTGCGTAACACCGCAGGAAAGCGAAGATCTCATAATAAGAAACTTCATATTGAGGAGTCTTCCTTGACAATCCGACATGAACCCAGGAGGAAAAAACTTGTTGTATCCCAGGGAGCTGGAGGAAGGATCTTTTTGAAGCCCGAGCGGAATCTGATAGATGGATCCGTTAGGACACTTAAGAAATAATTTACAAGTCCACTTGTAGAGGTTAACACAGTAGATATATCGTGAAAAGTTATACCAGACGACGTCTAATAATATCAGCTGAAAGTTGACCGGTGTGTCTCCGTTGTGGTACAATTACATTACTTTATATAGGGGGCAGAGTGGTGTCGTGTTAAAAGTATACAGCAGTCTTGGGTGTGGCCGTGTGAAACTATTGGTCGAAAACCTAATTATTATCTGAGTCTTACATTTGGACCCATTCGTCATATTGACGTTATAGTTTCAAACTTGTTGTTTAGCACTTTGACACAGATAAAGTATCAAATGCGAGGGTGTGCTGATAAATCCTTAGCCCGACCAGGTAGGAAACAAGCTACAGCGAACAAACTCAGGATTTATTAAATGTATTCCCCACGAAGCTCAGTATACTTCTTAGCCCTTGGTCTAAATTTTGCAAGACACTCAAATAAAAAATTCAGAAGGTTGTCCGTCTAACCAGGTATCCGCGGCAGCAATGACCTACACGTCGGGACGAATAATGGCGACCTTTCAATCGTTTTTAATTCCAGGGAACAGATGGTAGTCCGATGGGGCCAGATCCGGAGAATAGGGTGGGAGATCATGAAACTGGAAGCCCACGTAGGCCAGTTTCTTCTGGGTTCCAAGTGCCCGGTGAGCCGGGGCATTGTCATATATAAACAAGATCCCCTTGGTGACCTTCCCGCGGCCGGCGTTTTTCCTTCAAAAATGTCTTTCAATTGCACCAACAGTGATAAGTAATACTCCGCGTTGATAGTTTGGCCCTTTGGAAGATAATCAATGGGGAGGATGCCGTCTTGATCCCAAAAAATCGAGACGAAAACTTTCCCAGCGGGTTTTTGCACTCGGAATTTTTTCGGCGGGGTGAGCCGCTATGCCGCCACTCCATTGATCGTTGCTTTATCTCCCGGTCATAGTGATATAACCAGGTTTCGTCCATGGTCACCAATCGCGACAGGAAATCATTTGGATTGCGCCGAAAAAATTCCAAATGTTGCTCAGACGATTGGCAGCGTTGATGTTATTGATTCGCGTTCAGGTATTTCGGGACCCAATTCGCGGAGAGCTTCCACATGTCAAAATCTTCATGCGTGATGGACCCAACCCGCTCACGCGAGATGTCCAGTTGCTCAGCTATTGATTTAAACGAAATCCGGTGGTCTTCCAAGATTAGCTCGTGAATTTGACCAATAATCTCCGGGTTGGTCACTGTTTTGGGTCGTCTAGGACGAGGCGCATCACAGGTGGAAACATTACCACGTTTAAACTGGGCCATCCAATTTTTGACGGTGGTATACGATGGTACATTTTCCCCTAATGTTTCTTTCAGAATGGCGTGAGTTTCCTTTGATGCTTTGCCTTGCAGGAAAAAAATACTTGATGAGAGCTCACGTCTCCCTATTGTTGAAATCGCATGCGTCGCCTGACATGCTTCCTTTCAGCCTTTGTAACAAGAAAAGACTTGCAATTCGGCACATGAACAGACCCCTCTTTCCAAAGACGCGATCAATTCCGTCCTACGACATCGGGAATTAGGTCGGGCTAAGGACTTATCAAAAGCCTCTCGTATAACACATCCTAAATTGGAGACTAATCTCCTTATAGGTCGGAAGGGTCCTCATCCCAAGTAATCTTCCTGTATGATGTAAGATTTTGTACTGACGATAATTTGAAGATATTCCGGATGTAATTAAACTGTAGTTCAAGATGTAAGTTATTGTTCATATATGACAAATTCCCTGCTTCTGAATCTCACGGTTTAACGAACTACAAAAAAAATTCAAAATAAAGTCCACGTCTGGTTGTTGCTCTGGAGATTGAGTAAAGTAAGATATTTCGAATGCGTACACCTGAGTGAGCGGCTGACTCTGGACTTGTGGTTTATGAACTACACGTTAGGGACAGCTACCTCGCACAGGCATGTTATATCAAAAAGTTACTTTGTTTTTTATCAAAAGTTCGTAATTGAGGGGATTTGCGACTAAAAGCACGTTCTATAATATTCTACCTAACGATCCCCTTCTGCTTCCACAAACTTGCCAGAAAAGACTGAACGTCCACGTCACAGAAAAACCCGGAATTCATATTACAAGTTCTTATTACTAAAAATTTTAACTTGCTAAGGTACGACACTGCCAGTTCTTTAAAATGTAAAGTGGAAATCATTACAGGCCTTGGGCAAAACTAGTGTAAGAAATGTAGGTTCTTGTGGAATACGGCGCCGCTAATCTGGATGAGTGGTGTCCGACGTTTGCAAACAGCTTTGTGTTCATAAATTTAAGGATCTCAGTGTCCATGAACAATACAACACTAACACATTCTTTAGGAATATTTTGACCTTCGAAAATAAAACCATCAATCTCTTTCCAAATGTCGGCCACCAAACACGCAGTGACGCGGAACCACTTCCCGGAAGAACGGAGCCCTCAACTATGCTGTTGCACAAGCCTGAAACTTCGCAAACCAAAAGTTAGTTGAGAGAACTAGGAGAGACTAGTGCAGCTATTGTTAAAATCCGGATTCCGATTCGGAGTATTACTAATTACCGCGCTCTTAATAGTCTGCACTACTTTGTCTACTGCGTTTAGGGAGTTCAGTAGGTCTACATAGGCAACTGTCAGTTCAGGAGTGTAGTAACGCGTTTTGTGCTCTACTGTGCCCAACAGGAAAGAGAAATAAACCATACAAATAGAGTGTGTAGTGTATAATACGGAAGCGGACATTTGTTTAATGATCAATACACGTCATGTATATATATATATATATATATATAAACAAATATATCTTATATATTTAAATTGCAGTCTTCAGGGATTTCTCAGCGTGGTATCGTGTAGACACGCATTCAAAACATCCAACTCTAACCGTCACTGCACGTGAACCTCACGTCTTACGCATCTATTTGACAGTGCTATAGCACAAATAAATGAATCAGACAAATATATTAGTGCACTGATTGTTCACATCGCCATTTACAGTAGCGGTCTCATTCTATCAGTTACACGTGCATCGTGTGGTAAAGTAGTAGTAGCAGTAGTAGTAGCAGTAGTAGTAGTAGTAGTAGTAGTTAATTACACACACCAACACATGCATATATATATTATTTAAGAAGTCTAAAATTTATATTAAAACATTTAAAACGCTCCTGCATGTTTCGATCACACGATCATCCTCAGGGAGCATATACTGTTCCTTGCTAGAGATATAATTTACAACATTCAGTGAATTACTTCGTTATGTTAACTTGGTGCTGTGGCAGAATGTGAAACACCGTACGACTCACACAAAAACATAACATGCTGCACAGCACCAAAGGTAATATAACGAAGTAATTCACTGAATATTTTAAATTATATCTTTAGCCAGAAACAATATATGCTCCCTGAGGATGATCGTGTGATCGAAACATGTAGGAGCGTTTAAATTCTTTAATGTAAAGTTTAGACTTTTTAAATAATATTTATATATATATATTTATATATATCTATATATATATATATATGCATGTGTTGGTGTGTGTAATTAAATAATCTACAGAATGCACGGTGAAATGATAAAAATAGTAGTTTCAGTATTAGTATTATAGTGCAGTAGTATAATGTAGTAGTAATAGTGGTGGTTGGAGTAGTAGTAGTAGTAGTAATTTATTGTGAAAAAAATTAAATATCTGAAGTCTTAAAATTTTTTACATTAAATTACTACTGCCCAAATCATTAGGTCACATAACAGTAAAGTTACAACTTTCCCTGTCTACGTCATGTCAGTATACAACGGAAACAGCCGTGTAGCTCCATTTATTCTTTGCCTCGAACTAAATGGTGATAAGTAGAAAATATGACGCCCCGGCCGTTTCAGCGATGGGGAAAGACCATGGTACCCGTTGAATAGGGGGTCGAGTGAGCCCCAGAGTCGGATTGGTGATTTTGATAAAGTTAAAATTCTCTTTTCCCCCGGGATTCGAACTCCGTCTCGTCCATCCGCAGATTACTGTTTACACAACAAGCAATATATAAAACTTTAACTGAGTGTTCGCGATTTGAGGTTGTCATGACGTTGACTGTGAAGAATACCGTCTTAATATGAAGCCGTGTAGCCTGTAGCAGAGCACTGAAGCATTCTTGGATGTTACGCAGTGTCGATTGGTACATACTTCCTCTGCGAACGAGCGTGTTGCCTACACCTTCAGGGTAAAGCAGCCCAAGGAGACAAAAAATTGTCTGGTCGGAGTTTACCAACGTCCAGGAAGACCCTTTATTCGCATTTTTGAAGTAATTTTCGTTTCTTCCATTTAATTAACGTATTGCTATATTATTATACTTCGAATAAATTTACAAATGCCGATAAGTATTCCATAAAATATTTTGAAATATTTACAGCTATCTGAAGGCCACGAATTCCATGTCCGTTGATAAAAAATTTATGTTTCGAGACTGATGGTAAATTGGCAGAACCTTTCTTAAAAATAGTCATTCAGCTGACCAAGACATTCCGGGCCTTATTTGTAACCCAAATTCCATCATAATTTTCGCAGTTAACTCGTCAATAAATAGTGAATCAAATTAAAGTCAGTAAACACTCTAGCATCCTATGTTTCCAAGGACACATTTCAATAATAAACTTACATCTACTCTTTACGTTTACAATGTGATCTCTCCCATAAACAATTCAGAGTAAAATATTCCATGCCATGTGATAAGTGGGTCCCTGTCACCACGGCATGGCGCGTCATGAGGTTGCGGATGGAGGAACGGCCTGCGATATGGAGCTGAGAATATGTTGAATAAGAAGTCGCGGACAGCCGACAAGGAGTTGTCCTCCAGCTTGGGGGATGGACGAGGTGTTAACAATTCCTCCCTGTTAAAACGTATTTTGTTACGAGATATTCAAAGACAAATGATACTTTGGTACGACCTAAGCAACGAAAGAGGGACATGAGATTTGGTACTTATTGGACTTATTGGGTGTGCAGGAGGTTAGGTGGGACAGAGAGGGCATAGTAAGAACAAGGGATTATAATTTTTTTCTATGGAAAGGATTTGAAAAGGACTTTTGTACACCAGAGAATAGTATCAGCAGTTAAGAGAGTAGAGTTTGTTAGCCATAGTGTGTAATATATAGTTCTGAGAGGTCGCTGGTTTAATATCGTTGTTCTAAATGTGTATGCACCAAGTGAGGAGAAAAATGATGATGTGTAAATACAACACGTCAGTCGATAACAAAACACTTTATTTATATACAAAAATAGTATATTTTGTAAGGGCGACATATTTCGAACTTATAAGGTCATCCTCAGGTCCTCCAGGAAGACAGATCCAAGAGTTGTTTATATTTCATTGAATTGTGGGATCCCAAATGCTGAGGATGACCTTATGAGGTCGAAATATGTCGCCCTGACAAAATACACTATTTTTGTAAGTGTTGTGTCATCGACTGACGTGTTGTATTTATATGTTATAACATTTCGGGGTGGAAAACAAAAAAAAATTATTATGATTCAAAAGACAGTTTTTACGAGGAATTAGAGCAGGGTTTTTACCATTTTCCTAGGTACCATATGAAAATTCTATTGGGAGATTTTAACGCAAAAGTGGGGAGAGAAAATATTTTCAACCCGACAATTGGTGTTTACATCAGGATAGTAATTATAATGGTGTTAGAATAGTAAACTTTGCCATATAAAAAAATTAGTTAAGAGCACGTTGTTCCCGCACCGAAACATTCGTAAATACACCTGGACCTCTACTGATGGGAAGAATTACAGCCAGATTGATAAAACATTGATAGATAGGAGATGGAATTCGGGCGTACTAAATGTACGAAGATTCAGGGGAGCTGACTGTGATACTGATCACTATCTGGTGGTTGCACAAGTTAGGGAAAGATTGGCAGTAATTAAACAACAGCACAGGGGTATGATGGAGAAATACTTAATCTGAGGAAGCTAAATGAACTGGAGGTTAGGAAACAGTATCAGATTGAGATTACAAACAGTTTTGCAGCTTTGGAGAACTTAAGTGATGACGAGGACATAAATAAGTCTTGGGAGAACATTGAAGAGAACATTAAAACCTCAGCTAAAGAGAGTCTATGTCTGCAAGAATTGAAGCAGCATAAACCATGGTTTGATGAAGAATGTTTAAGTCTTTTAGATCAAAGGAAGCAGGCTAAAATGCAGTGGATGCATGACCCAAGCCAAATCAATGTAAATAATCTGAACAATGTAAGACTTGGCGCTAGCAGACATTTCAGAACCTATAAGAAGGCATATCTGAAAGCTAAAATTGAGGAACTTGAAACTAACAGTAAAGATATTAGGGACTTATATAGGGGCATCAATGACTTTAAGAAGGGATACCAGCCTAGAATTAATATAGTGAAGGATGACAAAGATGATTTGGTTGCAGACTCCCACAGTATTTTGACTAGGTGGAGGAACTATTTCTCCCCGATATTGAATTTACGTGGGGTTCATGATGTTAGGCAGACAGAAACACAAAAAGCAGAACCATTAGTACCTGAGTCAAGTGCCTCTGATATTGAGTTGGTTATTGAAAACTTAAAAGTCACAAATCATCAGGTACTGATCAAATACCAGCAGAATTGATTAAAGCAGGGGGTAAGACAATTCGCTGTGAGATTCATAAACTTATTATTTCTATTTGGAATAAGGAGGAATTGTCTGAGGAGTGGAAGGAGTCCATCATAGTACCTATCTATAAGAAGGGTGATAAAACAGACTGTAGTAATTATAAAGGCATATCACTTTTGTCAACTACATACAAACTTTTATCCAACATCCTGCTGTCAAAGTTAACTCCATATGCAGAGGAAATTATTGGGGGATCATCAATGTGGATTCCGACGCAACAGGTCAACTACTGATCATATATTTTGCATTCGTCAAATACTTGAGAAAAATGGGAATACAATGAAAGAGTGCATCAGCTCTTTATAGACTTCAAGAAAGCTTACGATTCAGTTAGGAGGGAGGTCTTATATAATATTCTCATTGAGTTGGTATCCCTAGGAAACTGGTAAGGCTAATAAAAATGTGTCTGACAAACATATAGCAGAGTCCGGATGGGCAAGAATTTTTCCGACATGTTTCCTATTAGGAATGGTTTGAAACAAGGAGATGCATATCGGCAATACTTTTCACCTGTGCTTTATATTACGCCATTAGGAGGGTTCAGGTAAAACAGGATGGCTTGAAATTAAATGATACACACCAGCTTCCGGTTTATGCTGATAATGTTCACATGTGGGGAGGAAGCGTACATACTGTAAAGGAAAACGCAGAAGCTTTGATGGTGGCTAGTGAGGAGATTGGACTACAAACAAATGAGGATAAAACGAAGTACATGATCATGTCTTGAGATCAGAATGCAGAACAAAGTTACAGTATGAAAATTGATAATAGTTCCTTTGAAAGGGTAGAAGAGTTCAAATATTTGGGAAAAACTTTAACAGATCAAAATTCTATTCAGGAAGAAATTAAGAGCATATTGAAGTCAGGGAGTGCTTGCTATCGCTCGGTGCAGAATCTTTTGTCTTCCAGTTTGCTATCCAGAAATTTAAAGTTTAAGACATACAGAACTATAATTTGCCAGTTGTTTTATATGGGTGTGAAACTTGGTCGCTGACATTGAGGGACGAACGTAGGCCGAGGGTGTTTGAGAATAGGGTGTTGAGGAGCATATTAGGGCTTAAGAGGGATGAGGTAACATGGAAGTGAAGGCAACTACATTATGAGGAACTTAATGATCTGTACTGCTCATCCAATATTGTGCGAGAGATAAAATCAAGAAGAATGAGATGGGCGGGGCATATGGCATGTACAGGGTTTTGATGGGGAAAACTGAGGGAAAGAGACCACAGGGGTGGCCCAGGTGCAGATATGAGTATAATATTAAAATGGATCTTCAGGAAGTGGGATGTGGGGGTATGAACTGGATCGAGCTGGCTCAGGATAGGGACAGGTGGCGAGCAATTGCGAATGCAGTAATGAACCTTCGGGTTCCACAAAATGCGGGGAATTTCTTGGCTAGCTACAAACCGGTTAGCTTCTCAAGAAGGACTCTGCTCCATGGAGTAATTAAGTAAGTAAGTAAGTAAGTAAGTAAGGTTTTCCATGTGTTTCCCAACCGATGCATGCGTGACAAATTTTTTTTGAGAATCTCAAACAATTCCTATAAAGGTGTTGGTAAATTTTGTGCTGGTAACTCACTGTTCTATGCTGACGGAACCAACGTAAAACTCCTCCCTTAAAATGTCTACTTGTTCGTCCTTTAAATCCGAGGAATTACGAAGTTTTATTTGGAAACGGAAGATTGATAGACTTCCCAGCAATCTCACTGCCAGCGCCGACTCCCTCGTCAGCCACGTCGCTAATTCTTCCAGAGTCAAAATGGAAAACGACTGTGACATGAGTTTTGTACCGATTGGGGTTATTGGTCGAGGTTCTCGTTCAAACCAACGATTAGATTTCACACTCTCGAAGTAATTGACATGACCTCCAAACAAGCGTAAACTCAGGACAGTAATTACGCTCCACATTGAAGCAAACGTTCGATTACACACGTGTATGATGTGATCGGAAGACAAAAGGAAGCGAGTTCGGTGCTGCCATAAAGCACAGAGAAATCAAGCAGTTAAAAACTAATGAATAAAATAAATACAGTGAAATGGGGCAGAAATACAGTGGGAATTAGAGAAAGACGGCGAGGACAAAAGGCAGAAGATACAAGAAGCAAAAAAAATGAACAAAATAAAGAAGAGAAAGGAAGTTGAAAACAAGCAATTTGGAAAATACCGTCTGCGCACAGCTTGACAGTTTTGGACCGCCCGCTCCTTTAATGACTCTAGAAATTTTCAAATTCCGAATGCTAAATTGAAAGATTTGAAGCAAAACAAGGATATGTGACAATACTATAACTATATCCTCCCAATTTTATATTGCACATAGAAGAAGATTTCTCCTAATCTTAACAAAAGACTTAAAATCGATCAGGCTGTGTTGGTAGAAAGCGGAGGAAAAGCGTAGAACGTATACTGACACTGAAGGGTGACCAAATGCAGTCAAGTCTTCATTTTGTCGCGTGTGATGGTGAAAGGTCCTTTCACTTGGACGTTCGGACAGAAATGTGCGTAGGGTTCCTTATTATTGAACGAAAATATCCACTACGTACTCTTAACGGCATTTAAGTGCACAAAATCCAATCTTATGACGTATGGGAGTAGAGGTTCCCTGCATTCTAATATTATCATAGGCGTTAAGTGTGTTGCTAGGTTTAAGCTACAGAAGCTATAAACAAACAAAAGCAAAAAAAAAAGCTTAACCACCTGCTAAAAAGAACAGATGGGTCCAGCAAGTAGAAGGAAAGAAGTGCTGCCGTTGTCAGAAACCAAACCACTGTAATGTCAGTCGTTTCCTAGCTCTAGCGAATATGAATTGATCGTTTGTTCTGGTAGTAGTTCAACGTTGAATTTTGTCTCCGTTTCCAGAGCTAGCTTTCGTTCGCTCTAAAACACAATATTTGTTAAACAATAGTTTCCCATGCATTGTGCCCATTAAAATGCCATTTTTTGTTTTATGCACAGAAATATTACAAATAAAGGCCAGAAATGAGAAATCGACTGACTACGCTTTATGGTCAAAACAACAGACATACATAACTTCAAGAATGCAGCGGACCAAATATAATTAGACATTTTAAATCGGGCAAAGGTAATTATGGATTAATGTACAGAACACTGATCGCAGAGTAACGAAACTCTTGTTAAAGGACTGTGAAAGATATTCGTAGGGAGAAGACGGAAAAACCTAAAATGCGTTTCACAGAAACAGAAAAAAAATTGCGGCGATTGGCCGCATTAAATAATAATTACCTTTGTTACACAGCGACGATAATTGTATTAATGGGCCTGAAAAGGAACAATGTTTCATTACGACGGTGTTTACAGAACAACCTACTGCTGCTTATTCATAACAATTAAATTCATATCTGTACGCTGTATTACTAATTTATGCCAATTAATATGTATGAGATACCCCAAACGTTCATGAATTAGGGAAATTGATTAGCGAAATAGATTTTCAATATCAGCTGACCGAACTAAGACTTGAGGTGACATTTCCAGAATCTGACTGCCGGTACATTCCCCAGCAATTAAGTTAGTGATATTTGTTTAAGTTCTTCCATGAAGCAAGGTTTTTCTTGAGCTAGTTAAAACTTTGACGTATTTCGTGAAAACCGAGGCTTCATTACCGCATTTGAAAGTGCCCACCAGTAGACCCTAACCCGAGGTAGATGAAGCCAGTAGCATAACCACACCTTATATCTTTAACAACCATTTTGACATCGTTTTGCATTTTCGTCCAAGTCTTTTAAGTGGTTCTTTCAATGAAGATTTTTATTTCACTTTGTGTGCATCTCTCACTTCTCAGTGTGTGCTACACGTCCACCCAAATTCGTTCACCCTCATGTAGGCTTATTATCCCAATAATAATCGGTGAAAATTACAAATTACGAAGCTTCTAATAATGTAATATCATCAAATTCCCGCCTATTCCTCTCTCTCCACGCCCTCCTCCCTTAATCCAAAGTATTTCACTCGACACTCCTTCTCAGACATTTCCAGAGCACAGAGTGTATGTAAAATGCTTGGTCATACTGAAGAGCCATTTTTACACATCGAAACACAGAAAACACTTAAGAGAAACAAACGTCCAGAAATGAGTGGTTTTTTAGTTTGATTGAAAGCTTTCGTTCAACAAGGAGTTTAATTCTGCAATATTTTACCTAAAAATTACATAATGCACTAAAAATAATCGTACCCAAATTTTATGCCTGTCGAGTTCTTATTGTTTATCCAGTCATAACTCACAACAAATGCTCAAAATAAAATCCACCAGAATAAACGCACGCACGGACACGTCTGATCACGGACTGTCGTACTGTTCCAAAGGACCCGGTGCGGTTTTGAATGGTTTGACAAGCATCAAAAATGGGATGGTGAAGTGTATGTTCATTTTTAATTGACGCTGAATACACTAGGATTTTAAGTGTCTCCACAAATAAAAATCTGGACGATTGTTGTTGAGCGGCATCTTGAACACTGTTGGTGGACATATATTGCTATGAACTCGTTTTCTTTTATTGAGTGGGGGAATTCAACACTGAAGTTTCTCCACACATTTCAGACTTACCCTGTAATGCCTACTCTTCGCTTACAGTGAAGCCAAGTTTTACAGCCTTTCAAACAATAGGCAACTTTACTTTAATCGTTTAGATAGGAGTGAAAGGTAAAGGTAAAGGTAAAGCAGTCCCGTTATAGGCCCGGAGGGGCACAGAGTGTTCCAGGAAGTTACGTTTCCTAGATGTCGTGACAATGGCACAGGATGGTGGTAGGTTGTCAGCCTTACACACCGGCCGCCTTTACCCCAGGAAATGCTCCTGGTACTCAATTCTGATAGAGGTTGAGTCGACCCCAGGGTCATAGTGCGATCGGAAGGATTTTATGTCAATGAAAAATCCAATGACACCAGCTGGGATCGAACCAGCGACCTTCCGATTTGTAGTAGAGCACCTTAAACACTACTACTGTGGTCCCCTTAGATAGGAGTGGGGAATGCAAAATATCCTGCACCCAACACAGCCCAAATTCCCCGCATGTAACATGTTCTTAAATGTTTTCTAAATATAGTTTTTACTCAGTGTTTGTAACATTTCAGCTTGTTATTGATCTGCTATAACATATATACGCGTTACTGCGGTTTGAAATGTCGTCCATCTGGTCTGAATATGTCTTTTTTTTTTAATTCTGTTTCGTTTGTCGTAAGTACTGTGAGTTATCCTCGTGTTTTTGAGAAGTGTAACGGCGGGATTTCGGGTGAGAAAAATGGCAGAACTTCTCCCCTTACCGTGTTAGTAACTTGTTTCCACCCTGGTTGCACGATTATTCGGTAGCATTAGCTCCCTTGGGGTTTTGGCCAAACGGACTCCGAGCGGTATATGGTGCGACAGGAGGAAGGAAAAGAAGATCATCCTAGAATCTCTCAGTTCAATATTTAGTGCCTGGTTGGAACTATCGCAACGAGCAATGTGCTGATCTTGCACTGCAGGGCACCCTCACCGCCGTGTACACTCTCACCACAGTTTATAGAAATTAAAATGCTTTAATCTACTGAACTACGTATACTATGACGGACGGACATTTCACACTGTATGGTAAGTAATGGGGGCACTCGGTGGAGCAGCTGGTTGAGGCACTGCGCTACAAGCCTGAATGTCGCGGGTTCGATTCCCGATGTTGTCATTGGAATTTTTCATTGACATAATCCTTTCGGTCGCACTATGACCCTGGGGTCGACTCAGCCTCTAACAGAAATGAGAACCAGGAATATTTCCTGGGGGTAAAGGCGGCCGGTGCGTAGGGTTGACAACCTTACCACCTTCATGTGTCGATTGTCTAAAAATCTGGGAGCTTCAACCTCCTGAAACGCTTAGGGCCTGTCCAGACCTGTAATAGGATTGCTTTACCTTTACCTTTAACTTTATGGTAACTAATGAGGTCTAGTCACTGCCGGAACTTGGCTGGCACGGCAATTAGCTAGCCTAGTGCTATCATCACCGACATTCGATGCTTTCCAATAGAACCAAAATAATTCCTAATCTTGTCTTTATACACTTGTCGGTGGTCACAATTTACAACGTTTACCTGAAGCTAGGAGGATCAAAATTATGCTGCCAAGCGTCTTTCGTTCTGAATGATTCTGAACGCACAGCCTGCTTCCGCCACAATCGCGGCCACAGTAAGAGCGATTTCTGCTCTCCAAGATCTGCGAAGCTTTTCTAAAACTAACATCCAGTCGGCAACCGAAGGCAACTCATATCTCTGCTGCCTTGCACAAAATCAGCAGTGGTTAGACCTCGCTCCTAACGACATAAAAAAATAAATTTAAACATTGCCTGCACTGCCAGAAGCCATTTATTTATTTATGCATTTATTTCTGGTTTATTTAAAAATTTTTAGTTCAAAATATAGCGTCTAAAGGAACAACTGTATTCATTTTACGTGGAAAGTATTTGGATTGATATCATATGCTGCCATTTATTTATACATATCCAGGAAATATTCTGTCCATATACAGGGGCCCCGGATTAGATTGGAGCTAAGCACTTCCCCAGCACAATTCAAACGACACCATACCAGATAACTTCATATTCTTCTATTTTTATTCAGGAACAGGCAAGCCATATACGGAGTGGAACAAAATAACACCGACAAATTACAGGGATGTTAGAGAAAAACCAAAATAAGGATTTCGAGAAAAGGATCTTATGTCCGGAGACGTCTTAGTTCGAAGCAATGTAGTGTCAGAGTCGCGTCCTCCAAAAAAAAATTACATCAGGAACTTATGTACGAAAATATTCGACGCTTTGGAGCATCAAAGTGTCGCCAGAGGTTAAGTACGACTACCGACGTATGTGTGGCTCTCCTTTGACGTTGCACTGTGTCGAACCAAGGCGTTTCAGGACAAATCTTCCTTAATTTAACCCCTTCTACCATTCCTGAAATTTTTTTCGGCATAATTCTCTTCCATCCGTTATATGTACGTGACCATTAAACACGACATTTTCCTGTGTGTTTATGTGTGTTATCCTGAATGTCGCAGGACACATGTGGAGTCGTTGCGCTCTCTGTAAAGTGAATGCTGAATCATTGCACACACAATGTCGGAATTTCTTCACGCCATAGTGGACCATCGAATAGCTCACCCCACCACACACACACACACACACACACACACACACACACACACACTCACGCACACTCACACACGTAAGAAAACAAAACATACATTACGTCGAACACTCACAGGCCGTAGCACTCAGCACTCCTGTTTTGTGTTCGGATAATCCCTTTCAGAACAGACATCGGACACCAGCATAACTCTAATACTTAAATCAAGTAAATACGTTCTATTCTATAGGTCCAGTCTCGGAACATTTTGATACACCCTCGTATTAGAACAGCACCTTAAATCTGACTTCAATGGCTTCTTTACCCATCCTTTCCGTTTCAATTTTAACTGTTAATCCTACGTTTCCAGGCCATAGTCTCAGCTAATGACAGTGTCTTGAATAAAATCACAACGTACATCAATACAGCAATAGGGACTCGAACTAGCGATTTGTGTTTAAAACTTCGCAGACGTGGCAAGACCTCTAATTCAATTAGTCCCTATGGCCTTTTCAATATATCACACAAAGCATGTCTCCCCTTTCCTTTTGTCTAGCCACCAGGTTCCATATATGGATTTTACAGACATTAATAATATACGGTATGGTTTAACACATAGTTCGATTTACACCGAGCTTAACAAGTTTGATAATCATGCGGCACTACGGCAATAAATACTATAAAAAGTGTGCAATACTAATTGCTTACATGTTACGTGATAAACAAGAACAATTCTGTGCTTCATACCCGAATCGTGTGCTAATTCATCCTTCGTAAAATTCTTAATATTCGAAGTTACAAAATCTAATAAATTTAAAAAGCTTACTTAATTATACTTAGAAATAGCGACACTAACAATCGACGTTACAACTGAAACACAAGTTTAACACCGTCACTGGACACGATCCTGAGCGAATTTCAGACGCGAAACAAGAAATTGTAACAATAAGAGAGAAATAAAATTTCATTATACTCATATTCTCTTCCAAAGTTTCAGGACACAAACACTTGCGTGCGATACGCTTTCGTAGAGACCGTTGGGTCAAAGTTCGCATGAGTGACCTCATCTCGCCTTCTTCGCACGTCTGAACTCTACCGCGGAGGCCAGCTTCAGTTGCCAGAAGTCATTTTGCACCTGTTCTAAAACAAATCGCCACGCTCTCTTCTCTGTCATGAACACATACAAGAAGAAAGTTGGCTCAAGAAGTATATTTTGAATAGCATTTAGGGTGTTCGAAGTTAGAATCTCTGCTAGGATACTCAGGAGGTTGTTCGAGGCATTCCTCAGTCTCCCCAGGCAAACGTTGGGATATTCTCTCAAGTGCAATAAGGGTCCTTCCTTCAAATTCCTTTCCAGTTACTCACTCGCCATTATATTACCATTCCTTGCTATGTAGATTAAGGTAGTGACAGGTTTGACGCGTCAGTCATACACAAAACAGATAAAAGTAAAACTCACAAGCCGCTCATCTAACGATTAGTGTTGAAGACCACAAACTAGCCAAAACAAAATTATGCTCCTTTTGATTTTAATGTAAATCTGGCATCCCCGGCTTACTGGTTGATTGATTTCACTCATTCATTTGGTAGTGTGCCTTACGACAGGTCCAAAGCCTCTTCCAAAGCGAGCTCTCCACATAGTACGACTTAGAGCTTTCTCCTTCAAATGAGAGTATCCTCTCCTTTCCTTAAGGTCATCCAGTAGCTTCCTACGTCTTATTCTTCGTCTTCCTGTCACTTCTATCCACCATTTTATCTTTTCTTCAATAACCCGTTTTAGAAGGCAGTTTCTACGCAAAATGTGACCAATCCAGTTAGCCTTCCGTTTGTTTATTTCATGTAGGATATTCCTCTGCTCCTTGACTCTAAGTAATACTACTTCATTTCACACATGATCGGTCCAACTGATCTTTTCCATCCTTCTCCAGTACCACATTTAAAAACTTTCCAGGTGTTTCTGATCTAGTGCCCGAAGCGTCCAATCTTCAGCTCTAAATGTAGCACTTCACTAGCTTAAATATAATTAAAACTGATTGATTATGGAGGTTAAATTTAATATGACTGAAATGATAATTGAAAACACTTGAGTATAAAGACCACAAACCCAAACTTATTAGCAAAATTCAAACTAATTTACTTGCACCAAAAATCCTCGCGGAAAATCAATAAAATCAAAGCTGATTCAAAAATAAAAATTTCCGAAACATACGTACCAAGCCTCGAGTTTCAGGGTCGGTGACATCGGTACGTTGAGGTCTTACAACGTCGAATTTTATCTAAACTCAGACGTTGGTGGTCTCCCGAGGGGGTCGTGACGCAATTACTCACAAAGACAGCTCCAAATGCATAACTAACTAACTTAACTTACATTTTGGTTGTGTCGTTTCATTCTAACAAAATTCAATGTTCATATCTCCATGTCTCGGCCGTTACTGATCTCAGTGCAATCGTTTGTGGCTACACGAAAATTTTTCTCTCCCTCAGGAGGTACGGACGTGATCAACTCGCATCGACTACCCCCTCGGCTGAGTTCGTACTTATAGCGACATCGACAAACCAAGAACGTATAGCCCTAGACAAAACGCTTCACTTTCTTCATCTGCCCAGCAAACCGTTGTCTAGTTACTGCGTTGTTAAAACAGACGCTGTATACTAGCCTTACATGTTAACAAACACAAGAGTTTTGCTGCAGGTCTTGCGAAGTTTCTGCAACAAGCCTCTTACCCGTCGAAGACGTAAGAAGGAATTTCGAGGAAAATGTTAAAGCCTAGGACCTACGTCATCCTTTTTTTTTTTTTTAATGAGCACTTAACATCCTGATTCATTTTTCTTTCTTTCAGCAATGACCACCTATGTTATAAATCATTTAAGACCGTACATTTTCCTTTGTTTGGAAGTATGATATCCTGAAATGTATAACAAAAATCACCTCCTTCTCCTACATAATAACATCTTACATAAATAGACCTACGGTGTGTGAACGTAAATTTTCCTGACCCGTTGTCGCTCGTGGCAATTCGGCTTAAGACGTAAGGCGGAAGTACGTAAGGATGTGTTTGGGAACACGGTCGGCCGACAACACAATAATACTAGCTTCACGGTAATGTTCAACGATGGATTAGAACAATGCTGATGATAAACTGTAACGTGTGTGTGATCTTGGTCTCTCGAAGTCGCTACCACACCAAAACTGCGCTATCAGAAATGAAACTAGTAGCACGTGTGCTTCCAACCTGTTAGGCCGAAACATTTTCGGGTGGCTATCAAATGACGCCGTGTACAACGTACTATATAAAAACAACTTTGGCAGTAAGTTAGGTGAGTCCTTATACCGCCCACAATATGCGTCTTTCCTTCATTTCTCCAATATTTTAAGGTTAGAAATTTTGCGTCCAGATGTCGTGTTCTAAGAATATTTCTGGATGATGTGTACTATATGCGGCATCCCTCGTACATTACCTTTGCCTGAGAAAACCTCATTGCTTCTTGCTTTAGTTGATGCTCACAGGAAAAGTTGAAAATCACCAAAAACATATCAGCACTGACGTATCGGAAATATGATGTTAAAATGTCCCCTCAAAAGCTGAGGGATTACAGATACAGTGTTTGTGTGTAATAAGCTGTGAAGTTTGTGCAAATGGCCGTGACCTAACGTGAAGTACTATCCCATAATTATAACGGAGGAAATAGAAAAAGGGTATTTACAGAAGGCGTGTTTGCGAGCAATAAAATATTTTTTTGTAGAGGACATCCAGTTGTGTTTATTAAACTAAAAAGACATTAAAATAATTTCTGATTCCAGACAAACACGATAATATATTTTGTTTTATTTTATTGTTATCTCGACGACATATTTCAGTCAACTGACCATCTTTACATCTTTACAAAAACTTAGAATCAGGTTCGTGCTGTACAAATAGCATGCACCTTATTCTAAGTCTTGTAGAGCGGACTGATGGTGGTCAGTTGGCCAAAACATGTCATCAAGATGATAATAAAATAAATTATATTGTTATGTTTGAAACCAGAAACTACTTTGTTGTCTTTTAAAAACACATGAAATTCATAATCAAGGCCGTGGCCTATTTTAATGCATTATCTCATAATTATAACGCAGGAAATATATGATATCATGTGACATTTATCCAGAGTATCTGAAAATCGAGACCTACAAGAAATAAATTGGAGTAGCAACGACTACGCGAAGTGCGGCTGACGTTTCGGACGTTAGTTCTAATCCCGTCTTCTCTGTATTTTAAACTTGTTTCTCGCGGAACTGTGAGAGAAACTTCTAACTACTGTTTCGTGCAAATTAGGATAAGGTTCTTTGCATAAAACGTAACTCAGTTGTGAAGAGATGGCAGAATATATGAATCAGTAGAAATAAAACGAAATGAATAAGCAGCAGATGAGACCAGAGCATAGCAGCAACTGGAAGCAAGAAGCACATACGTAAACAAGTTATATTAATATCAGTGGACGATGCACGTTTTTAAAGTTACTAAACGGGAACAGAGACAAAGCCACAGTAAAAGAGGAATATTCTGAGGTGTGCCATCCCCGTTGTGCGTTAAAACTATATGGTGAGGTGAATTCAGTCAAAAAACACAACTATAAAATAAGGCTAAATGATGGTATTTATTAGCAAGGAAAAAACTACATGTTTCGGCCTATAGTGGCCATCTTCAGGTTCTGACAATTTTCTGTTAAAAGAGTTTTATATAATATGGTTAAACTGCGTGGTGATGTTGAGGCATAGGCATATTATATAAAACTCTTTTAGCATAAAATTGTTAGAACCTGAAGATGGCCGCTATAGGTCGAAACACGTAGTTTATTCCTTGCTAACAAACACCATCATTTAGCCATATTTTATAGTTGTGTTTTATGACTGAATTCACCTTACCATACAAGGAATGTCTCCTTTCTCATAGACAGAAAACTAGAAAGAATAGTTTTATTTAGCGACGGTGACAATTGCTAAAATTATATAGCGTCGGTGTTAAACGAATGAATGCAGATCATTCGTGGAATGATACTGATGGAAGAAAACGAAATACTTGCTGAAAAAATACTGTCTCGGTGACACTTTTTCCTGCGACACTCGAAAATGCACAGACGTTCTTAGGCAGTGAATCTGTTCAATAAGACAGACAATAGAACTCACATGGGCAGCCTTAACAGCCTTCTACATCGCACGCATTCAGAACTTACTGTCAACCACACGTCGACATTCATAGGGCACTTATGATGTTATGCATTGCGTTTTATGCATATTTTGTAGAAACTGACACAAGTAAAATGTTTAAAGCATTCGGTTGTAAATTGTGGAGGCCTTTAAGCTGGTAGATATTTTTTCGAGTCCTTTAACATGTAATATTTTTCTTCTTCGAAAAAAATCAATTACTTTTGCTAACCTACAAGTTACGTTTTCTTCTGACGTATGAGCTGTTTCATTTGCTGACGATATTTTCATGTGTTTAATGAAAAAATCACTTTCTTCAATAATTAATGCCAGATTTATTACTATTTGTGATATCCAGCCCAGATATATACGTATGCTAATTACTCGGATAACCGACGAATCAAGGCCACAATCTCGGCACGCGAAAGAGATTTCTTCTTCGTTTTCAAACATTTCTGGCCGACTTTTGGAACCAAACAGCCTCTTTTCAATGATTACCGGGGAATCTTTCACCGAGGAGCAAAGCGAGAGGGGCTTTAAGCTAACAGCTCACCTTCCTATAATAACGAAGTCAAAAAAGTGTCCAGTTATGCTTCAACTTTCCTATTTGTTTTCATGACATGACGCATAATTAAAGGCAGAGGTCATTTTAAAATTTGTCGGTATTTATAAACATCTGAACTAGAAGATCATGCCCTTCACAAACAGCTGTAACTTATTACGTACCCATTTTCGTGCGTTTAATATCTCTTAAATCATTCGATAAAACCAGATGGTAAAAGCATGACAGCCAAACGTAGAAAGTGAACCTTGCATTTTTTGCGATCCGTTTTGTGCTCTGAGAATTATTTAGTGCGAAAAAGCAAACTTTTGTTACACCCAGAAGATTAATATAATATTATATATTACCCAAATCTAGGAGAAGAAAAGTACAAGTATCAAATTCAGGATGTCAAAGTATAAAGTGCATTTCAACGCAACAAAAAAAAGTGTGCAAATTATGTTACAGCACCATATCATTACTTCTTCAGCCCTGGAGAAAGACATAAATATCCAGTGCTATCTGCGAAGGTTAAGGTTCCCTGGTCGAAACCAATCACGCCACGAGAAATTCTAAGAAGAATACGTGATAACAAAGAACTGTCAGGATATAACGATATCCAAGCATGATCCTTCCTGTTGTCAGCGCGACGTAAAGCCCCTTACGTAGTAATTCTGATCGAATATAACAAACAAACTGCTCGATATAGCGCCATTTTACGCAGCGTACACAACACTCATTCAAATGCTATGCAATGAGGATTACAAACAAAGCCGCTAATGAGCGACATGGCGCTGTCTGTCATTCTGTCAGGCCCACTAATATTACGATATCTCTATTTAAAGAATATATTTTTTTTTTGCAGACACGTAACTTCTCGGAAATACACAGAGAAAGTTAAACCTCTCCGACAGAGAATACGTATTTTGAATCAAAACTTTTTGCTTAGATGAAGAGACTTATGCTTGCCTACCTTGCAGACCCGAACTTGGTGTCTATGTATGGAGTGGGAAAGACAATGAGGTAAGGTTCCACTCCTCCGTTACTACAACACGAAATTATTTATTACACCTGTAGGGGTAAATCGTCCGGAGCGTGAAGTTGACTACTCATCTCCATCTAGTGTCGAGGTTAAGAATGGGTGGCGATACACCCCTACTCCCTGTATACGCTTCATAGTGTGGCCAGGAACGACTTTATCTTTTTTACGTAATACATAAAATAATACACACAGGGAACTCTTATGAGCCAGTCAAGGAAATTCCTGGGCCGCAGTGCAATGAGTTCTTATACGAGCGCGTACTCAGAAGGAGAACTGGAGTTCCGCCTGGCAAATCGGACCAACAATATCTCCTGACATTATTTCACGGTTGCACTGAATGAAGACTCCCTGTATGACGTACAAAGTAGACAATAAATTAAAAATAAAAGTCTAATCACACTGACAGGTTACGGGATTAAGTGTACATTGCAGCTATGAATGTGACGTAACTTCAATATACGGAAGCGAAACTTGCGTTGTAGAAAGTAAGTACAAAAAAAACATGGTTAGCAAAGTTAAATGTGGTTTATTTGACGTGATGCATGGTATAGGAGAATGGATTAAAAAAAAAAGTCTCAAAGAAAAATTCAAGTCCCGAAATGGAACGAAGTTGGGATCACACAGCGAGGCCTATAATATACGGAAACCACACGAATGTACAAAGTCCCTGGATATGAATATAATAAATCGACCTGGAAATTAATATGATTGAACATAAATATAAAATTCGAAATATTTTTAAAACTGGAATTATTTCCTTCAGGAGAAAAAGATAAGAAGACAAACCAGATATGATGTATAGAAAACAGCATTACGACATAAAAGGTACAAGAAGTTGGAGTAAGGCGACTGAGAATAACTTTGAAAGAAGATTCCGGTTCTGAGTCGGTTATAAGCACTCAGCTGCCTTATCTATCAACAAAAAATTAACTCCATTTTGTGGTTGAAATACACAAATATTAAGGCCTATCTGAAACTTGCAAGACTCTATAACCTTAGTGATTTAAGCAGTATAGAAAATTATATGACACAACACATGAGAACGGTCTGTTTTTCTTTTTTTAGGGTTCCTTTCATCATCTGCGACTATGCAGTGCCAAATGGTAAAGTAACTGATCAAATGCGAATTGAAAAAAATACTGAAGAAAACCATTGTGACCAGAGGTACAAAAGGGTTTGTTTGGATGAACACAGGACAGCATATTACAATACCAGTCAGGCTAAAAGGCGTCCACACATATATTTACACCGGACAACTTACAGGTACAGGCTAAATCTCGGAGTGTGCTATATGATATCTATCACCTGCTTTATCATTAATAACTCCTTAGTTCCGCACACGAAGTGTAGATCATGACGGGTTTCATGTAATTCAGGAAGTAAACAGTAATCACTTTCCTTAACAGCATTCATCTACAGATATTCATAGTAAGGACGGAGTGTTTTCTGTGATGTAGTAACTGAATTTGTTATGTAGTATTTAGCAGGATTTTACGGCTACGAAGTGTCGAAATACGCATAAAATTACACGTGATTTCTACTACGGAATGCAAAAGAATATTCTATCTGCGTCATATCTAACAATCATATAAACAAAAGACAAGAGCAGAAACAATTCTAATTGGGTAGTTAGAGACTTATGAATAACGGAGATTTATGTGCATTTTATCATGTTAAAAACAATTACATGAACCAGTCTTAACTTCTGATTGCTCGTATGTACATTTTCTGCTGGCAAGTGACAGATACAGGACTGAAAGACTCACCGACATTGTTACCACGCAACGCCAGTGCAAACAGCGCTCCAACCACGGCCAGAAGGCGCAACATGGCGACAAGAGAGGCTCACATCACATCATCGCATGCCGACAGCGCCCCCGAGCCACCACACTGCAACACAAATCAGATAATTTTAACAAAGTACTTCGAGGTATTACAATCAATAAGAGTCCACCGTTCTTTGCACATGGCGACATCTGGATGCCCAATTTCTCTACAACCCAACTTACTACCTACTATTTATCTTTCTGCTTATATATGTCACCGTGTCTTGAAGTTTTCTAAACAAAATATTTCGCTTTATTAAGGTCCACCCTGAGTTTGGTCGAGGGTTTCCAAACTTTCGAAGCAAACTACCATCTACATCTTCCTCTAGCGTGCTCTCATACACTGGATACAGAACCAGCAACCTCTCCCAAAACGTCGGTCACCCTCTACAACAATACGCTAGATGACCGTAGTCTTGACATGCACCCTCGTGAGAATGTCAAATATTACAATACATTTCTCATTTCCTTTAAAGAACCGTCTTAATTTAACCCTTTAAACGCCGAGTTAAATCCCATTTGCCATTTGCTGGCATTGTTAGGAGCTCACCATATTTTCCACGTTAGCAGGATAAGGGTTAAACACTATTATTTAATACTTAATTAAAAATTGACAGTCTTCTATAGTATAAAAAATTAAAAACTTCTAAAAGATAATACAGTCTTAAGAAGTAACAATATTAAATGTCCGATTCAGAGTAAATCGCATCTTCTCGCCCAAGCCACACACCGTTCAAGAGTCACTGAAACAAACCTCTGTGAATAATTGGCCTTCCAAATATGAAATTCGTAGTTGCTCCTGCCAACGCCAGGAAGTGAGACGGGGTGCTGGGGTTATAGGTTCCAGTGTTCTTAATTTTGCCGCTTGATAACGGTGAGTTGTCAGCCTCACGCTTCGGCAGGTTTAAATTCGCGGAATGTTCCTTCAGTACCCGTTGAAATCGAGGCTGGCTAGGCACCAAAACCGATATACACGCCTCGAGGGGTACATGTATATATGTTACGCTCAAAGATCGAAAACGCTTATTGAACGGAAAAAAGACCACAGCGCTTTGTGGCATTACAGCAACAGCTACAACGCGAAATTGTGTGTTGTGGCTGTTTTTAAACAACCACAACGCGTTGTGGCATGAGAGAAACAGCCACAACGCGAAATGCCTTTTAAATGAACTGTTTATAAGTTTAGTAATTTATCAATAAAAATACATGTAACGTAGGCCTAATGAAGAACAATGGCGAAGCTCATTTATTTTAGCAGGAGCTGTTAGAATGACACATAGAATTACACTTCATATTTTTCGAACGACATTTGCATTTTTATCGACGCTGTATCTCTTACAATGGCAGCTTACAAATCCCTGCTTACTTCCAGACGTTATCATTGAGGCTGAACGAAGAGATAGTGAACTTGAGGGCACATCATGTGCCTCGATGAAGTTGTCGGCAGTTGTGAATTCATTGCGAGCATACAGCCGCTCAAGTAGGCCTTCCTTCGTGTCCAACAGACAAAGCCCAGCAGAGATGACATCAACGACTGTTAGGACATTTCTGGGGGCTAGACGTCCTCGATCAAGATCAGGCACCCTGACCACAACGTTTGTCCCAATATCAACTGCTGGAAGTCTTGAGTTGGAGAGAGAAACCATTTTTTGAGCTTG
>Ga0123357_10000419_pt1 | contig 40548 bp, 35 predicted proteins | sample TergutEmb28metaG_FD_89873 | JGI IMG/M metagenome (GOLD analysis project Ga0123357, IMG submission 89873) | Embiratermes neotenicus P4 segment gut microbial communities from Petit-Saut dam, French Guiana - Emb289 P4 | ecosystem: Host-associated > Arthropoda: Insects > Digestive system > Gut ...
GAAAACGCGGATAAGCGCTGATTTTTATATTGTTGATAATTAAATATATACAATTTTTATTGATTATATTATCTGTGAAAATCCGCGCTATCCGTGTCATCCGCGTTCTTTTGAGACAGCCCCCCCGGCGCAGCCGGAGGCAACGCCGGTCGATAGGGATATTTGTGTACGGATTCATGAATCCGTACATATTTCGGACTGGATGGCGTTACATAGAGATGCCATTTTCTACCGAGAGATATTCCCTAACGGGAATGGAGAGACATAATATAATATTGATATTAAATGTTTTATAGCTTAGTCTGACGGCTATGGGCTTGACCCGCAATCCTCTGTTTCATCTCATTTTTTATACTTCCTCGTCTTCTTTTTTAAATACAGTCGTCTTCTTTTTTAAACGCTTTAGCCTTTTTTAAAAACGCTTTAGTCTTTTTTTAAAAACGCTTTAGTCTTTTTTTAAAAACGCTTTAGTCTTTTTTTAAAAACGCTTTAGCCTTTTTAAAAAAATGCTTTAGCCTTTTTAAAAAAATGCTTTAGCCTTTTTAAAAAAATGCTTTAGCCTTTTTTAAAATACAACTGTGAAAGGGGGAAGCAGCCTTGTGGAGATTAGCGGCTTGCCCAAAGAGCAGGTGCCGGTTGCGAAGGTGGTTTTGAACGCAGATAACACCGATAACGCAAAATCACTTGATTCAATAATCGGAAAAATAAAAAAAGACCTGTAAATTTAGATAGATATCTTAAAATATGCCAAGTCTATACCAAGCTCTTTTCAGGGACTTTTTCTGCCAAATATCATTTTGATAATTTCAAATGATAGACAGCCCCCCGTAGTTTCTACTTTGCAAAATTCTTCGCAAAAAATTTATTATCATAACGAAAGATTTTTTTACTATCGCTCTCGAAGAGAGCCAACCTGCCTAAGCAGCATCCTCAGGATGCTGTATCACAAAGATATACCTGTTCTACTGCCTGCACAGCAAGCATACTTGCAGAGGATAGATGGAATGGCGCATGTCAGGTTTGTCTGCTACGCAGGCGGGATGTGTGGTGTATATGAATCGAAAAGGTGCCCTTCGCTTGTCACAGCTGCTCAATAATCTTTCTTTGCTCATCAAAATACAGGGTACGTTGCTTCTCGCCGGTAACGGAGAGTAAGGTAGAGGTTCTGATTATCGACCGGATGCGATGCTTCATCATCCGTAAGGTTTCTTCGTCATACGTCAAAACACTGTTAAAGATAAACGACCAAATCAGTGCAAACCGGAAAGAAGATTGGGTATCCACATAATAGTAGGATGTATCAATATTAGTGTCGGAGATATACAGAAACACTTTATTGGCAGGATTGTCGGCATAGCCTTTTTTGGCGATCGCCTCCATATAATCAAGAAAGCGAAGCAATTCATCTTTGATACGGGGAACGTCATCATCCTCTATTAAATGAATACTGTTAAAATAGGTGACATCATGAATAAAATCTTGGAAGATGCGGCTATCAAGAATATAATAACCGGTTTTAATATTTTTGGCGTGAACAAAAATATCATTAACGATTTGAACAAGCCTGTCAGGAAAGGTGATTTCATGATAAGGTATGGTCTGATTGGCCGGAATAGAATAATATTGCCATTTAAAATAATAGAATTGATAAATATGTTGGAATCCGGTATAAAGTAATTGAGGAATCAAATTCGTAACCAGCGATATTTCGCCCTTGGGATCGGATGCCACATCTTTTATCGCCTGCAAATATTCTTCCAGCAAGAGGTAATCGATCTCTACGGAATTGTCGGCTTCAAAAGATTGATACCGGAAAGGAAGTGTGGTACGGGCATCTACGCCAAGCATACTGTCCAATGAAATAGTAAACTCTTTCGCAATAGCCACTATTTCTTCAAAGCTAAATGGGACTTCTTTTCGCAGCCGTCGATAAACAGCCATTTTCTCAAGATGCAAAAGATCAACTAATTTTGTTACTAATTTTGAATGTTGAGGAATCCTGTTATTCAGTTGCGTCAACAAATCCTGGTGTAAAGATTCATTTTTCATCCTGTTTTATATTTCGTAAATATGAATTGCTTTTTTTCCGATTTTCGGAAAAATAAATTTGTCTACTCTCTGTTTCCCGAAAAAACGGGAAGTGGATACATAAATAGTGAAAAAAACAAAAAAACATCGCTGTCAAATACTCGCAATATAGCTTGATTCTATACACAAAACAGCCTAATTTTGAATCAAAATTCATACTCGTTTTCGTTGAACACCCATACGGTATATGAGCATGTTCGGAAAATGATATTTGAGAATGCATAGCCATTTTTTAAATAACAATTTGAACAAAATTTTAGTTCATTGAGGCATTTTTTATTGTTTTATTTTTTTAATCTTTCGATAGTATGACTGCAATACAGTTCCAAAAAAAAATTTTAAGTATTCAAAAGAATATGTTCAGCTTCGCTATGATGCTTACTGCCAACCGATACGACGCAGAAGATTTGTTACAGGAAACGACGCTTCGCGTATTAGACAATAAAGAAAAATATGTCGACAATATTAATTTCAAAGGGTGGGTGCTCACGATCATGCGTAATATTTTTATTAATAATTACCGGAAAGTACTACGAAGTCAAATCATTATCGATCAAACGGGCGATTTGTACCACCTGAACCTGTCGGAAGATTCAAACAGGGAAAACCCCGAAGAAACCCTCTCCTTAAAAGAGATTAAATTCATTATTAACAGTCTTACCGATGAACTGAAAATACCTTTTTCAATGTATGTCGATGGATATAAATACAATGAAATTTCAGACAAATTAGCGCTTCCGCTGGGAACCGTCAAAAGCCGTATTTACTTCGCAAGACGTGAACTACGGAGAAATTTAGCCGGAAACGTTTACAATTAAAAATTATTGAATTCCCCTATTTCCCCCCTTTATTGATTTTGATAATTAAATCACGGGCCTTTTGATAATCTTGTAACTGTGCCGGGGTCAGTTGATCTTTCACTTGATCCATAGCTGCTACCCGTTTTTGCGATTGACCGGCAAGAGTAATATATTTTTGCGGATCTTTAGCGCTATTGTTGAAAGCATCTCCATACGATTTAACGTAATCTTGGAAATCTTTCAGCATATCAGCCGGGCTCTTGGTGGGAACAACAGAATCAGTGGAAGCTACTTGGGCTATAGAATCGCTTTTAATGGGTGCAGCCGCAGGAGCTTCGGTTTTTTTTGTCCCGTTGCAGGCCGTAAATGCGATTATAAAAAAAACAGAAATGAGAAATGTTAAAATCTTTTTCATGATGAATTATTTTTTGCCTTTAATAAATAATATGACTGCAAAAATACAAAATAATTATGAATTATGAATTATGAATGATGAATACTTCTAACTTCATATTCATGGTTTTGTTTAAAAGTAGTCAGCGTGAAGAAACAATTTCTTCACGCTTTTTTTAGTCTAAATCCTGTTATTCAGGAAATTGAAATTTTTGAACACGAACTCACCAGCTGAATGTAGCCAGGGCATGTATGGTAATATTCAAATTGCTTACATCCGTATCCCCTCCGTTAATCACCACTTGAAGCGTCACGCTTTTGTTTTTGGAAGTCGCTAAACTATTCGTAACCGTATTAAGAAAAGTCATGCAATCATTGGTCGAAACCTTTATCGTACTTCCATCCGGATTGGCAGTTACTTTGCCCAAGCTGTATGTAGAAGAGGTCGACGTTCCATTCATCAAATTAATGGAAACGTTACTCAACGATTCGCCCGCATTCAATCCTTGCAATGAAATATAAGAATCGCTGTATTCAACTTTGCCTGATTTCACATACGGTGCATTGCTTTTATTTGCCGACGACAATACATCGGCCATCTGTTTGGTTTGGCTGGGTGGTGTAACATTTTGATAATTGGCATTCACATTGATTCCATTGAAAACGATATCAAACGATGCCTGTTCCTGCCCCGGAGCCGGTTTATCATCTTTGGAGCATGACACCGAAACAAACATGAGCACGACTAATAAAGAAGAAAAAAAAGTTAACTTTTTCATAAATCCATTTTTTTATTAATTAATACTAAATTCATAATTTATAATTCATAATTACTTACAAAGGTAACACTATTTTCAATACAGTGCACAGTGTTCGTTATTCTTTTTCGAAACGGCAGCGCACAAATAATTCCATTGCCTGATATTCGGCCATTCCCAACCGGTCGTAGCGAACGGCGGTAGCTATGTTGCGTTCTTCGGCGCGTTGCCAAAACTCGCGCGGGTCGGTGCCGGGAAACAATGGACGGTCTTTTTGCGACTGATGTTTGAAAATAGCCATCCGCTTAATCCGGCTTTCTTCGGGACTGAGCGGCACAGCCATATCTACTTCTGCAATATCCCATTCCTGCCACGCGCCTCGATACAGCCACAAACGGCAATCGTTCAGCCATTCTTCATTCTTCAGTTGCTTCAACGTTTCAAGAATGGCTGTGAAACACACACGATGGGTTCCGTGCGGATCCGACAAGTCGCCCGCCGCAAAAATCTGATGCGGTTGGACCTGTTGTAACAAGTCGGCAATAATCTTTATATCGTCCGGCCCGATCGGTTTCTTCTTGATGGTACCGGTTTCATAAAATGGCATATTTAAGAAATGCACCCGATCTTCCGGAATACCTAAGTAACGGCAAGCCGAACGCGCTTCGCCCTGCCGTATAGCCGTTTTTGCTGTTGCAATCGCCGGAAGATCAACCTGACCCGGACGTTTGTGATGAAAAAATTCCAACGTATCACGATAAGCTTTTTGAGCCTTCTGTATGTTCCACTGGTAGGATGGAGCCACATCCCTGACAAAATCGAGAAAACGGGTGACTTCGTCGTCAAACACGGCGATATTTCCCGACACCTGGTAAGCCACATGCACTTCGTGGCCCTGTTCGGAAAGGCGCGCCAGGGTACCTCCCATCGAAATGACATCATCGTCTGGATGAGGACTGAAAACCACCACGCGTTTCGGATAAGGCATGGCGCGCTCCGGACGGGTACTGTCGTCGGCATTCGGCTTTCCGCCCGGCCAACCGGTGATCGTATGTTGTAAATCGTTGAATACTTTGATATTGATTTTATTTGCATGCCCTTTTTCGGCTATGAGCTCACCCAAGCCGCTATCATTGTAATCCCGTTCGGTGAGCTTCAGAATAGGTTTATCCAACTTTTCACACAACCAGAACACCGCTCTGCGTATTTGCCGGCTCGACCAATGAACCGATCCAGTTAACCATGGCGTCTTTATGCGGGTCAATTCGGAAGCCGAAGCCGTATCGAAAATAAACGAAGCGTTGGGGTGTTTTTGAAGAATCGACGCCGGCAACATTTCCGTCACCGGTCCTTCCACCATTTTAAACACACTCTTGGATTTCCCTTCTCCCCATGCCATCAGAATGATACGTTTCGATCGCATGATAGTTTCAATACCCATCGTTATACAATAATCCGGTACATTTTCTTCGCCGAAGAAATTGTTGGCCGCGCTCATGCGGGTTGCATAATCTAAGGTCATCAATCGCGTTTGAGAATTAAACATCGACCCGGGCTCATTCGCCCCGATTTGTCCGCGACTGTCCAAACCCAACAACTGTAAATCGATTCCTCCTACATCGTCTATTTGCTGCTCGTAATTCCGGCAAAAATCTGCGATTTCCGATTTGTCCAAATCACCCGGTATCAGATGAATGTTTTCCGGAAGAATATCCACTTCATCTAACAAATATTCGTGCAGGTACTTGTACCGACTTTGCAATTCACTCTTCGACAACGGATAATATTCGTCGATATTGAATGCGATAACATTTTGAAAACTTAATCCTTCTTTTTTATGTAACTCAGTCAAATGTTCATACACGCCAACGGCGGTTGAACCGGTAATAAATCCCAAAACACATCGTTCGTCCTTGGCCGCTTTTTCCCGGATTAAGGAGGCTACTTGCTTGGCCACTAATTCCGAAGCGATTTCTGCATCCGTAAAAATTGACACAGGTACTTTTTCATATCGTTTTTCAAAACTTTGCATAAAAACACTTTATTTTATAGACGAACAAAGGTAATGCTTTTTTACGGAATGTACTGCAATTGAATCAAATTTTCTACATTAGCGGTGCAAAAAGCCGCATCACCGATTCAAAGAATTTCTTCCATTTCGGCCGTTGAATCCACTCTTCGTATCGGATTTCTTTACATTGGAGCATATCCATCAAAAAAATCTCCCGATTGTTATACGCAATGATGGGATCGTATAAATAGCAATTGATTTCAAAATTGGTCTCAAAACTTCTGAAATCTAAGTTGGCAGATCCGATTACAGAAAGCATATCGTCGGTAACCAGCGTTTTCGCATGAAGAAATTTGCCCTGCAGCTCATAAATCTTCATTCCGGCCTCCAATAAATCGGCATAATACGAACGGGCAGCCGGGTCGACGTATGATGAATCCGACCGTTGGGATACCATCAGGCGGACGTCAATACCGCTCAACGCAGCCAACTGCAATGCCTGGAACAGCGACTCGTTGGGTAAAAAGTATGGCGTTTGCATGTAAATGTATTTTTTTGCGCCGATGATGATATTTAATGTCGCCTGTAATAAATTATGATACAAACCGTAGGGGCCTCCCGTCGCTATCTGCATGCGATTCCCCGTATATTCGTTTGCCTTCGGGAAATAGTTCTCATCGTCTAAAAAAGGTTCCCCGGAACTGTACCAATCCGTTAAAAAACACGCTTGAAGCCCTAATGCCCCCTCTCCCCGAATGCGTAAATGCGTATCCCGCCACTTGGAATTAAAAAAATAATTGTTGGAAATGTTCATTCCTCCAATATAGGATGTTACACCATCAATAACGATCACTTTCCGATGATTTCGATAATTCAGTTTTTCTGCGAACTTAACAAATTTGGCATCCATCAGCGACGTAATTTTTACTCCGCTCTTTTTCATCGCATTGTAAAACTTTTTGGGAACAAACCAGTTGGCCACTTTATCGTAAATAAACCGGACTTCAACGCCTTCCGACGCTTTCTTCATCAATGCCTCCCGGACAATTTTTCCCGCCCCGTCGTTTTTGAAAATGAAAAATTCAATATGGATGTGATGTTTCGCTTTTTGTATATCATCCAGCAAAAATTCAAACATTTGGCCGCCTTCTACAATAAGTTCCACTTCGCTCCCTTGCAAAACAGGTGAAAGATTACTGTTATTCAATAGATTAACTAAATTACTGTATTCCGGTATAAACCGGTCGGCGGGATTGAGGGTCATGCTTTTGAAGCTTAAATCCTTTATTTCTTGAGATATTTTTCCCGACAACTGCCGCATACGACGGGTATCCTGTCCGAAAAAATAATAGATAATAAGCCCGAACAAGGGAATCAAAATTAAAACCAGCAACCACGCTATCGTTTTAATCGGACTTCTGTTCTCGGAAATAACGACTATCACTGCGCCTGCAATTAAAGCTATATAGATAATATAGGCGATATTATGCAGAGACGACAAAAAGTCAAGTATAGCCGATAGGATGCTTATTATATATTCCACGAGGCAAAAATACAACATTTATTTGAAAAGAATTATTTTTGATGAAGAAAAAGAGAAAGAAGGGGCAGCGTCCCGCACTGGACGCTGTCCCTTCCTCCTATCCTGTCTCTCTCCCGTCAAGGTAAATGTCTTCTGCTTTTAATAACGCTACGTCATGGCGAGAATACATACTACCACAAAGAGCGCAAAGGATTTCGCAAGAAACGCGGCCGATGGATACAAATTTTTTCTTAATCGCTCGCTACAAAATTAGGAAAAGTAAAAATTTCAAGCTACATTTGCAGACGTAATAGAGCACAGAGTAATCAATATAAACAAGAAAAATAGATGAAAAAAGGATGTTTAGTAGTAGGAATAGGGGCAGTAGCCGTTGTTATATTCTTTGTGGTAATACTTGCTATTTGGGGTGTTTCGAAGTACAACGCATTTGTTTCGTTGGAAGAAGGAGTTAAATCGCAATGGGCAAATGTGGAAAATGTGTACCAGCGCCGTGCCGACCTGATTCCGAATTTGGTAAATACGGTCAAAGGATACGCTACACACGAAGAGAAGACCTTGACCGAAGTGATAGAAGCCCGTGCAAAGGCCACGCAAACGACGATCGACCCCACGAAGTTGACCGAAGAGAATATTGCCGCTTTTCAAAAGGCGCAGGACGGACTGTCGGGTGCACTTAGCCGGTTGATGGTCAGCGTAGAACAATATCCCAACCTGAAAGCGAATGAAAACTTTCTCGATCTTCAATCGCAATTGGAAGGTACCGAGAACCGTATCGCTGTGGAACGCCGCACATTCAATGAAAAAGCGCAGGCGTTTAACACCGCTATCCGCCGCTTTCCGGCGAATATCGTTGCCGGCTTCGGCGGATTTCAGCCCAAAGGATATTTTCAAGCGGCGGAAGGAAGCGACAAAGCTCCGACCGTCCAGTTTTAAGGAATAAATCCAGTTAGCAAAAATGACAAAGACCTTTTTCACTCCGGAAGAGCAACAGGAGATTGTGCAAGCCATCGCCCGGGCAGAGTTAAACACTTCGGGCGAGATTAGAGTGCATATGGAAGCCTATTGCCATCGCTCGGTATTGCACCATGCTACGAAAGTGTTTCACCGGTTGGAGATGCATAAAACCGTGAAACGCAACGGGGTGTTGTTTTATGTCGCGGTCAAAAGCCGGAAAGTGGCTATTGTGGGCGATGAAGGAATTCATCAGCATGTGAAGCAAGAATTTTGGGATAACCTGGCAAAGGAAATAGTGTCGTGTTTTGCTCAAAATAAATACAAAGAAGGGTTGATCATTGGGATAGAGAGAGCAGGCGAAAAGCTGAAAGTGCATTTCCCCCGTGAGGATGACGATGTCAATGAACTCCCCGACGAAATTTCTTTTGGTAACTAATATGAATAGTATACGATCGATTGTATTTTTCCTGCTCCTTGCCGTATCGTGGAATGCTTGGAGCGACGATTTGCCCGATAGGCCTAATCCACCCCGTTTAGTCAACGATTTGGCCTCTATATTTTCACCCGAACAGCGGGCGGCGCTGGAGCAAAAATTGATAGCCTACAACGATTCCACTTCTACACAAATTGCGGTTATCACCATCAGCGATCTCAAGGGCTATGATATCGGCGATTTTGCACAGCGGCTGGGGCAGAAATGGGGTGTAGGTCAAGCAAAAAATAATAACGGCCTGATGATGGTTATCAAGCCTAAATTATCGGCCAACGATAAAGGAGGGGCTTGGATTTCCACCGGTTACGGGATGGAAGAAAAAATTCCGGATATTACGGCCCGCCGGATCATCAATCAAATCATGATCCCCGAATTTCAACAGGGCGACATGTATGCCGGCGTAGATCAAGCGGTGGATGTCATTATCGGGCTTTGTTCCGGTACGTACCAAGCCGATTCATTGGAAAAAAAGGACAACGGAGACTTAGCTGCATTGTTAGTGCCTCTCATTCTGTTTATTATCATTCTTTTTTCGTTCCGCAAAAACAAATACCGCCAATTCGACGGCAGTTCTTCGAGCAGCGGCAGCCGGCCTATTTTCATGCCGGGTGGTTTTCTGAACAGCGGCGGTGGAGGCAGAAGCAGCAGCGGAGGTTTCGGTAGCTTTGGCGGAGGCAGCTTCGGCGGTGGAGGTTTTGGCGGCTTTGGTGGCGGAAGTTTTGGCGGCGGGGGTGCCGGCGGAAGTTGGTAGAGGTAGACACACAAGACATTAGACATAAGATAGTAGATAATAAGGTAAACAAATTAATAAATTCAGTAATATCATGAAAAGAATAGTACCGTTCATAGCAATCATCACATTAGTTGCGGGAGTTGCTCTTTCAGCTTTTTGCAAATGCACATCAACCGGGGGAACGATTATCAATGACCTCCGCGTAGAGTATATGAAAAATCCGGTAGGAATAGATGTGCTCCAACCGCGATTCAGTTGGAAAATGGAATCCAGCGAAAGAGGGGTCTCTCAAACAGCCTATACAATCACCGTATCAACCGATGAGGCTTTCAAAAAAACTGTCTGGAACTCAGGCGAAGTCCTTTCGGATCAATCGGTGGCTATCGTTTATAAAGGTGCAGCCTTAACGCCTGCTACCCGTTATTTCTGGCGGGTACAGATAAAAGACCGGACATCCAAAAATATCGTATCGACCGAAAAAGCCTTTTTCGAAACCGGCCTGATGGATTCGGGCTGGAGCAATGCCCAATGGATTAAACCGCTGCAAAGGGATACGGTTAATACGGTTCCGATGTTCAGGACAACTTGCGTATTAGACAAAAAAATAGGCTCGGCAAGAATTTATACTTCGGGCTTGGGTATTTACAATTTGTTTATCAATGGAAAACGGGTAGGTACGCCCGATAAAAACGGAAACACCGTCTATGATGAATTTAAACCCGGCTGGACCGATTACACCCACACGGTTTCTTATTCTATCTACGATGTGAAAGATTGGTTGGTCAAAGGGAATAATGTCCTTGCGGCTTATGTGGCTCCCGGCTGGTGGCAGGGAGGAATAGCACACGGCAAATACGGAAATCCCGACTTGGGTTTTATTGCCAAATTAGTCGTCAATTATACCGACGGAACATCGGAAACGGTGGTTACCGATCCGAAAACATGGAAATGCAGTTCGGATGGCGCTGTCGTGCAAGGCGATATTTATAACGGCGAAGTGTACGATGCCCGCAAAGAAAGCGCATGGACAAGCCCCGGATACGATGATTCGGGCTGGCAAGTCTGCGGTATAAACACGGACTTCAAAGGCGAAATCAAAGCATTTGCCGGTCCAACCGTGCAGGTGCGCACTTCCTTGCAGCGCACGCCCGTGAAGATTACCCGTTATGAAGGCATAACCAATACCGGAAGCGATTTCGGAATGATTAATGTGAAAGAAACACAAACTCAACCTGCTGTGATTTCACTTTCCAAAGGGCAAACCGTTGTATACGATATGGGGCAAAACATGACCGGCTGGGTCAAATTCAAAGTGAAAGGCAATACAGGAACCGCCGTGACGGTACGATTCGCCGAAATGCTGAACGATGAAGGGAAAAAGCTGCGGGGCGACGACGGCCCCGGCGGAAGTATTTACCGTATCAACCTGCGCAGCGCCAAAACCATGTTGCAGTATACATTGAAAGGAGATACCACAGGAGAAGAATACCATCCTTCCACTACCTTTTTTGGATTCCGGTATTGCGACCTGACGGCAACCGACGATATACGGATTGAATCGCTAACGGGCGAAGTTGTCGGAACGGCCAGCGAAGAAGGAGGCTCGTTTTCGACCGACAATCCATCCATCAATCAGTTATTCAGCAACATCATCTGGGGACAGCGAAGCAATTTCCTGAGTATCCCCACCGATTGCCCACAACGCGACGAACGTTTGGGATGGACAGGCGATATTGAGATTTTCGGACGAACGGCAAGCTATAACGCCGATTTGGCCGCCTTCTTCCAAAAATGGATGGGCGATATGCGCGACAGTCAGCGCGACGACGGCGCTTTTCCAAGCGTGGCTCCCCACTGTTGGGTCGGATGGGGGCAAGCGGCTTGGGCCGAAGCCGGAATCATCATCCCATGGACTACTTACCTTATGTATGACGATAAAGGTATTTTGGAAGAAAATTATCCGGCGATGGAAAAATACATGACTTTCTTAGCCAATCAAGCCGACAAAAAGTACCGCTACAATGGCGCCGGTACCGATTATGGCGATTGGGTTTCGTACGTTCATACGGATAATCGCTACATCAGCGTTTGCTACTATGCCTATTCGGCTTTACTGATGGAAAAAATAGCGCTCGCATTAAGCACTGCCAAAGATGATGAATACGCTCAAAAAGCCGCTTCTTACCAAACTTTATATAACAATATCAAACAGGAATTTCAGTCAAGATACACCATTAAAAGCGGAATGTTGAATCAGGATACACAAACCGCTTACTTATTAGCGCTTAAATTGAATTTGTTTTCAACGGAAGTCCTCCGGCAGGAAGCAATCGACCATCTGAGGCAACTGATTGTGGATAACGGAAACAAGTTGAATACCGGTTTTGTGGGAACCGGAGTGATGATGCCAACACTCAGCGACACCGGATTGACCGATATCGCTTATAATCTTTTACTGCAGCGCGAAAATCCTTCGTGGCTGTACAGTGTCGATCAAGGAGCGACCACCATTTGGGAACGATGGAATTCCTATACCAAAGAAAATGGGTTTGGCGATATCGGAATGAATTCGTTCAATCACTACGCATACGGTGTTGTGGGCGAATGGCTCTACCGCTATGTAGCCGGAATCAATCCCGATGAAAACAGACCGGGATTCAAACACATTTTGCTAAATCCAAATCCCGATTTCAGAAAAACGTTTCCCAAAGGGCAAAAGCAAATAACGCAAGCCGACGCAAGCTACAATTCGTATTATGGGAAAATCCGTAGCGCCTGGAAAATCGAAAACAACGGGAGCGTCCAATACGATGTGACCATACCGGCAAACACCACTGCTACATTGACTTTGTTGCTGCCCAATGAACAAAGCGAAGTGTTTGAATCGGGTATAGCTGTGAAAGATGCCAAAGGAATCGTTTCCATTAATAGGGAAAACGGCAAAACGGTTATGGAGATCGGCTCGGGAAAGTATTCGTTTGAAGTGAGATAAATAGTGCAAATGAAAAAAATTATTTTCTTTCTTTTCCTGGTAGCAACAGTTGCTTCGGAGGTTCAAAGCCAGACGATAAGTGTTGCCACCTATAATCTTCGTTATCAAAACGACGACGATTCTATCAAAGGAAATGCCTGGTCGAAACGTTGCCCGGTCATTTGCGGGATGGTACGCTTTCATGATTTTGATATTTGGGGTGCGCAGGAAGTGTTATACAGCCAGTTGAATGATCTTCAAAAAGGGCTGAATGAATACGGTTATGCGGGTGTAGGAAGAGACGACGGAAAAACGAAAGGCGAATACGCCCCTGTATTTTATAAAAAAGACCGGTTTACATGCCTGCAATCCGGTCATTTTTGGTTGTCTCCGATCACGGATAAGCCTAACAAAGGTTGGGATGCCGCTTTGCCGCGTATTTGCACCTGGGTTCGCTTGCAGGAAAACGGAACGAACCGGATTTTCTGGTTCTTTTGTCTCCATTTCGACCATATTGGCGTGACAGCGCGCAGGGAAAGCGCTAAGCTGGTTCTTAAAAAAATAAACGAACTGTGTGCTGATGAGCCGGTGATTCTGGTCGGTGATTTCAACGTAGATCAGCACGACGAAAGCTACACCTTGTTGCAAACTTCAGGTAAATTAACCGATACGTATGAAACGGCAAAAATCCGCTATGCACTGACGGGAACATTCAATGATTTTAATCCGGACGAGCATTCCGATAGCCGCATCGACCATATATTCATTTCGTCCGGTTTCGACGTCATCCGTTATGGCATATTGACCGACACGTATCGCGATGAAAATGGTCTCCGTTTGCCTTCGGATCATTTTCCGGTGAAAGTGGAAATCAAGTGGAAATAGAGGTTACCTCTATTCCACTTCCCAAACATCGCCCGACATCAGATATTCGCGCAAGGTGCGAACGGGATTCTTGGCTTTGACTTTTTCTATCTGAGCTTCCATTTCTTCGTCATACGCCGGAGCGGCAACATCGCGAATCACCCCGATGGCAACCGGCAGTTCGGTACCATCCATCAGCGCTAATTTCAGATGCAAAGTAGAATCGAGGGTCGTAGCATCGTGTACCAGCACATCATTGAGGGTATACCCGTTTTCTCCGATAGTCACCGCCTTCAGGCTAAATCCATCGCGGACAATTCCCTTGTTATTGTCTTTACCGAAGATCATTTTTTCACCGTGCCGCAAGAAGAGGGTTTTGTCCGGCCGGTTTTCCTTTGCAGAAACACGGTCGTGAATGCCATCGTTGAATATCACACAATTCACCATCACTTCAACCACCGAAGCACCTTTATGCCTGGCAGCCGCCTTGAGAATTTCCGGTGCATTTTTAACATCCGTATCGATCGTGCGGGCAAAGAAACTTCCGCGAGCTCCCAGGGCTAATTCCGCCGGACGGAACGGGTCTTCTATGGTTCCGAAGGGCGATGACTTGGAAATAAATCCGCGATCGGAAGTAGGAGAATATTGCCCTTTGGTCAATCCGTAGATCTTATTGTTCATTATCACAATATTGATGTCAACATTCCGCCGGACGGCATGAATAAAATGATTTCCACCAATGGCTAAACAATCACCATCGCCGGTAGCTACCCATACGGACAATTTCGGATTCGCTACTTTAACTCCGGTTGCAATAGCGGCCGCGCGACCATGAATGGTATGAAAGCCATACGTATTCATGTAATAAGGTAAGCGCGACGAACAGCCTATTCCCGAAATAACGGCAATATTACTCGGAGCGACTCCCAATTCTGCCATCGCTTTATGCAAACTGCTCAAAACGCCGTAATCTCCGCAACCCGGGCACCAACGTACTAATTGCGCACTTTTGAAATCTTTTGCCTGATATATTGTTTGATTTGTCATATACTGATTTTTTATTCGTCTATTAATTTACTTATTTCTTCCACTAAACGGGAAACGAGAAAAGGTTGTCCTTTCACACGGTTGAACTGATAGGGATTGAATCCTCCAATTTTTGAACGCAGGTAACCGGCAAATTGACCCAAGTTCTGCTCAATGACAATCACTTTCTTGTATTTCAGCATAATCTCCTTCGTATTTTTCGGTAAAGGATTGATATAACGAAAGTGAGTAAATGCTACTTTTTTCCCTTGCTTTTGTATTCTTTCGATGGCTTCGGATAAGTGGCCGTAAGTTCCGCCCCATCCTACCACTAATACATCGGCATCGGGATTCCCGTAAACTTCTTGCAACGGAATAGAATCGGCTATTTTGTTGATCTTTCCCTGTCGCGCATTGACCATTTTGTTGTGATTGTCGGGGTCTGTACTTATGACACTCTTTGCATAGTCTTTTTCCAGTCCTCCGATACGGTGTGTGAATCCTTCAGTTCCGGGAATTGCCCAATAACGGACATCATTTTCCGAATTACGCAAATAAGGCAACCAGCCTTCTTTTATTTCCGGACTAACATAAGGAGGTTTTATTTCGGGATATTCATCCAAGTTGGGAATTCGCCAGGCCGAAGAACCATTGGCAACATATCCGTCGGTCAGCAAGATAACGGGAGTTAAATGTTCCAGCGCAATTTTAGCAGCCCAATAAGCAGAATCGAAACAGTCGGTGGGCGAAAAAGCAGCCATCACTACGGCCGGACTTTCTCCGTTTCTGCCGTACAGCGCTTGATATAAATCGGTCTGTTCGCTTTTCGTCGGCATACCTGTCGAAGGGCCGGCACGTTGAACATCAATAACTACCAACGGTATTTCGGCGATAACGGCCAAACCGATGGCTTCGCTTTTCAAGGCCAAGCCGGGACCGGAAGTACTGGTCGCCGCTAAATGTCCGGCAAAAGAAGCTCCGATGGCGGTACAAATGCCGGCAATTTCGTCTTCCGTTTGCATTACTTTTACGCCTAACGCTTTATGTATGGCTAATTCCTGCATGATATCGGTAGCCGGAGTTATCGGATAGGAACCTAAAAATAAAGTTAAACCGGCTTTTTCGGCTGCGGCTATCAATCCGTAGGCCGTTGCTCTGTTTCCATTTACGTCGGTATAAAAACCTTTTTGATGCGTAAGCGTTTCAATACGGTAGGTGGAAACCGAAGCCTGAATATTATATCCATAATTGTATCCCGCCTGTAATACCAACAAATTGGCTTGCAAGACATCGGGTTTCTTTTTGAATTTTTTGGCTAATAGTCGTTCGACAATTTGCAATGGTTTGTTAAATAACCAGCAAACCAATCCTAAGGCAAAAATGTTCCGGCTACGGAGGGCTTGTTTATTGTCTGCCCCTTCCAATGCGTCTTTACACATTTGAGTGATGGATGCCGGAACTACTTGAACCGAGCTTAATCCCAATTCTTTGAAAGGGTCGTCGGTTGTAAATAAAGCTCGCTCCAAATCGGCAGCTTGAAAAGAATCGGTATCAATGATAACGATGGAATCAGGCCGAAGAAATTGTGCGTTCACTTTCAGCGCTGCCGGATTCATCGCAATGAGTACATCCGCTTTATCGCCAGGCGTAAATATTTGTTTTGCGCCTAATTGCATTTGAAATCCGGATACTCCGCTTAGTGTACCGTGTGGAGCGCGTATTTCAGCGGGAAAATCAGGAAAAGTAATAATATCATTACCTAATTCCGCAGAAAGATTGGAGAAAAAAGTACCGACCAACTGCATTCCGTCGCCCGAATCGCCGGAAAACCGGATCACAATACTCTCCATTTCTTTTACTCTTGTTTCATTTTCCATAAATTGTTGTTTATTATACTGTTTTTATTAACTCCAAAATCGTTGAGAGGACGTCATTTTTTTTAACTCGCAAAGATAAAAATTTTCCTTATAAAAAACAGCAGAACTCGTTATTTTCATTGCTCGTTTTGTTTTTTATTCGAATGAGTAATTCTTCCACTTCTTGATTTATTTCTTTTTTTGTAGGACAAGGAAAAACATCAAAAATCACTTGTGCTTGATTATAAAAGGGTTCTCTTTTGGCCAGGTTCGTCTCCACAAAGTCGCGAAGCTCCTCGGCTGTCTTCTTTTTGATTAACGGTCTTTTTTGCATATCCATAGCTAACCGGCCAACCAATTCGTTCACATTTGACTTTAAGTAAATTGTAATTCCTGTTCGATTCAGTAACTCCATAGTATCAAAAAAGCAAGGCAAACCTCCCCCTGTTGAAACCACGACGTCTTCGAAACTGCTGATTTCTTGTATTGCACGATGTTCTATTTCACGGAAACCCGCTTCACCTTTTTCTTCAAAAAGGGTAGTAATGGTTTTATGATAACGGTTTTCAATGAATTCATCCACGTCAATAAAAGGTACATTCAATTTTTGAGCCAGTAATTTACCGACTGTAGTTTTTCCTACGCCCATGTACCCGACTAAATACAGGTTCATTTTTTCATGCGTTTCCATCTCCCGGTCAAAAACTTTTCTTCACTTTCATGTTCGTATCGATCATGTATCTGACGGAATCTTCTGCCAACTGGGTCGAAACAATACTCTTCGACAGATTTTGTTCAGGAAACGTAATGTTTGCTATATCCAGGAAAGAATAAAAAATGCAATCGGAAGTTAACCGTTTATCTTTATTCGTTATCAAATTTTCCTCTTTTTCCGGATACAGACGATTATACGCGTCGGAAGTCCAGACAAAAAAAGGCACATGTAAATCATACTTCGTAAATTTACTTCCACCATGCAAAACGATATCTTCCGGCGTATCGAACAAATTTTCCCCGTGATCGGCAACATAAACCAAAGCGCTGACTGCATTCAAACTATCTATTTTTTGGATGGTTGTTGCCAGGAAATAATCTGTATATACAATCGAATTATCGTAGGTATTAACAAACATATCTTTATTTTTAACCGAAATCATGTTGTAATCAAACGATCCTTTCAAACTCGGTTTAAATATTTCATACGAAGGAGGGTATCTGAAATTATACCGGAAGTGGCTACCTAACGTATGAAGGACAATTAAAACTTTCCGATCCTCTTTTTTCAAAACTTCCGACAAGAAATTCCACAGTTTTTCGTCGAAATTGTCATCGGCATCGAAATCGATGGTCATAAAAAATTCATCGTCGGTATCTTTTGATATTCGCCGAATAAAACTATTGCTTGCGCTTTGGTTGGCAATCCAGTAGGTTTTAAATCCGGCTTCTTTGAATGCATCGACAAACGATTTTTCAACAAATCCTCGATTGTAATCTTTTGCAGAAGCGCGAGTTAAAATAATTTGTACGCTGGAAGATGTAATATTGGCTTCGGAAAGTAAATCGGAATAGGAAATCAAGTTTTTTGTTTTTGCTAATAAAGGTGAAGTTTCCCGTTGATAACCATTGATGGAATAGCTATCGTAACGACCAGTTTCCCCAATAACAAAAACATAGACTTCTCTTTCGTCGATTGGGTTTTCCTCATGTGCATAAAAATGAAAATCCTTAATTTTTTCCCTTCCTTTTTCAATCTCCCTTTTGGTGGCGAAAACTTTATAGGCGTTAATAATTAAACTATAAGGATATATTTTATAAGATTTCATCAGGTAATGTTCATTGGCAGATTTGAACACTTCCTTTTTGTCAATTTTAATGTGATATTCGCTATAAAAATAAAAAGCATAGCCCATCAACATAATAATTACAAAAACACACAGGAAATACATCCTGATTTTTAAGGGATGAAATAAATATACATTCTTAATTTTTTTAAATACAATGTAAAAATAAAAAGACCAGAAAATTAACAGGAAGAATATGGGTATTTTCAGGGAAGAGAGCATTTCGGTCGATTCATTCCAATCGGTATCAAAAATGGAGAGTATAAAAGCGGGGGTAATCGGCATCTTATTCAAGTAAATATGCGCAATTTCGAAGGGCGCTAACAAGACAAATATCCCATGGAAAAGAAAAAAAAACCTCAATTTTAAGAATAACGACGGGAATAAAAAGAGTAAAACAGAGATCACTAAATAAGCAGTAAGCTTAAAAAATGAAGCCTCGGCAATATCATTTCCATAAAAAGCAAGAAAAATATTTGGAAGTAAAACAATAAAGGATAAAATTAAAATCCAAATTATTGTATTTTTGTTACTAAATCGAATATATTCGTTATATTTGTTCATCAGATTGAAAGACATTCAAGCTGCGAAATTACGTATATTTACTCATTTATCGAATATCTTTACTGTTTTATTTTAAAAATTTTATTAAAACGAGCTATGAGTGGGCAAAAATGGTATGTTGTATGGAAAGGAATAGAACCGGGAATTTATAAGACCTGGCAAGAATGCAAGCAACAGATTGATGGATTTGAAGGTGCACGGTATAAATCGTTTGAAACACAAGACCAGGCAATAGAAGCCTATCGTTCCGACCATCGACAGTATATTAGAAATAAGAAGGCACCCGACCGGAATGCTGTTTCTTCATCCGTCGTATTGCACAGTTTATCCGTAGATGCAGCCTGCTCCAACAATCCCGGACCAATGGAATATCGTGGAGTTTATACCGAAACGGGAAAAGAAATTTTCCATTTCGGCCCAGTGGATGAAGCGACAAACAACATTGGTGAGTTCTTAGCGCTTGTTCATGGCTTAGCGTTATTAAAAAAACAAAACTTGGCTATTCCGGTTTATTCCGACAGCATTAATGCCATCCAGTGGGTAAAAAATAAAAAATGTAAAACAAAATTAACTCCTTGCCCCGCAAACGAGCAAGTATTTGATTTGATCAGCCGGGCGGAAAAATGGTTGAATGAGAATAGTTATCTCAATCCGATTCTTAAATGGGAAACCCAGGATTGGGGTGAAATACCTGCTGATTTCGGAAGAAAATAAAAACACTATCTATTTCTTTTTACTCTCAAAAAAAAAATGTATTTTTACACCGTAAATAGTCAATCATAACGAGATGAAGACACGTAATATGATTTCTTTTGACTGGGCGATGAAACGCTTACTTCGAAACAAAGCCAATTTTGAGGTATTGGAAGGCTTTCTGAGTGAATTGCTTCGTCGTAAAATCATTATCAAGCATATCGGCGAAAGCGAAGGAAACAAGGAAAAGAAAGACGACAAGACCAATAGAGTGGATATATTGGTTGAAGCCGACGATAGCGAGTTAGTCATTATTGAACTGCAATATGACAGCGTTGATGAATACTTTCAACGGATGGTTTATGGCGTTAGCAAATCTATTACAGAACATATTGTTGCAGGAGAATCTTACGACAAAGTGCGCAAGGTATATTCGGTAAATATTGTGTATTTCGACCTTGGCTCGGGTGACGATTATGTTTACCACGGTTTTACTAACTTTAAAGGACTTCATACGCAAAACGAGTTACGCTTAAGTTCCGACCAGCAGCAACTGTATGGTAAAACTACGATCGGTGAATTGTATCCCGAATACTATATCATCAAAGTGAACGGGTTCAACGATGTGGCGAAAGACACCCTCGACGAATGGATCTATTACCTGAAAAACAACAGGATAAAAGATGATTTTACAGCTCAGGGACTTGATAAGGCACGAGTAATACTGGCATTCGATTCTCTTACTGAAGAAGAGAAAGAACTATATTTGCGCGAATCCGACGCAAAAGTAATGCGCGATGCTGAAATTCGTACGGCGCTTAATAAAGGACGAAACGAAGGAAAAGCGGAAGGATTGGAAGAAGGCGAAGCTATTGGTTTAGAAAAAGGCGAAGCTATTGGTTTAGAAAAAGGCGAAGCCGAACGGACCAGACTAAAAAGCGAGCGAGACCAGCTTGAAGGTGAATTACAAGCTGCTCAGGAACATATTGCCGAGTTGGAACGAATGATGTACAGTAAAAAATAACAGACTGTGAGCCCCGGAATATTTGACAAACTCAAAACATTGGCGGAAGCAGCCAAGTTCGACGTTTCCTGCGCATCGAGCGGGACGACACGCGATAATCCGGGAAAAAATCTTGGAACGACTTCTGGCTGGGGTATTTGCCATAGCTTTACGGAAGATGGGCGTTGCGTTTCTCTTCTGAAAATAATGCTGACCAATTATTGCATCTACGATTGTGCCTATTGTATGAATCGCCGGAGTAACGACATTCCGAGAAATACATTTTCGGTGTCGGAATTAGTTGAGCTGACGATTGAATTTTATCGCAGAAATTATATTGAAGGTTTATTTTTGAGTTCAGGCATTGTTCGTAATCCTGACTATACCATGGAACGCATGGTGAGGGTGGCAAAAGATTTGCGATTGGTACATCGCTACAACGGATATATTCATTTGAAAAGCATTCCGGGCGCCAGTCGGGAATTAGTTACCGAAGCCGGATTGTATGCCGACCGGTTGAGCTGTAATATTGAAATCCCGTCGGAGGAAAATTTAAAAATAATCGCTCCCGAAAAGAATTATCAAAATGTCTATCGCCCGATGCATTACATTCAACAAGGATTCTTGCAAAGTGCGGAAGACAAGAAGAAGTACCGACATGCACCTCGGTTCGCTCCTGCCGGACAAAGTACGCAAATGATTATTGGAGCGACTCCCGACGACGACCGTAAAATTCTGACCTTAGCGGACTCTCTTTACCAGCGTCCGGCGATGAAGCGGGTTTATTATTCGGGATATATTCATATTAATACTTACGATACCCGGTTACCTGCATTGATCACTCCGCCAATGGTGCGCGAGAACCGGCTTTATCAAGCCGATTGGTTGATGCGCTTTTATCAATTCAAAGTTGATGAAATTGTCAATGAAACGCATCCGCTTTTAGAATTGGATATTGACCCTAAATTGGCTTGGGCTTTGCGACATCCCGAGTTTTTTCCGGTTAATATCAATACGGTCGATTATGAAATGCTGTTGCGGGTGCCGGGCGTAGGTGTGAAATCTGCCCAACTGATTGTTGCATCCCGAAGGCATGGGAATCTAACCTCAGAGCATTTGAAAAAAATGGGAGTCGTGATGAAACGCGCCCGCTTTTTCATTACCTGCAATGAATTGATTGCTTATACGGTACACGAAACCGGCGCCGAATATATCCGGAAAGCGTTAACAGCTCCGCAAAAAAAGAAAAAGCAGGATGAAAGACAATTAACCATCAATTTTGAGTATTAAATAATGCTTTCTTTTCTATACGACAATACTTTCGACGGCTTGTTAACCTGTGTGTTTGATGCATTCAACCGTAAGGAATTTCCAGAAAACATTATTGTAGAAAATAAGCAACTCCCATTATTTACCGAATCGTTCCGGGTAATTACCAATGAGGCGAAAGCCGACCGTGTATTAAAAGCGCTTCGGGAAAAAATATCCAAACAGGCGCTTGATATGCTTTTTATTTCTTACCTGTCAGAATTAGAAGGAATTGAAATTCTTATTTTCCGGTACATTCAGAAAGCGCTGCTTGCCGAAAAAAGCATAGAAACAAATTTTGCAGACCCTGACGTTTTGGAATTATCGAAAATCTATAAAAAAGTCGGACGGGAAGAAGAGAAGATACGCCAATTTGTCCGTTTTCAGAAAACTGCCGACGGGCTGTTTTTTGCTGTGATGGATCCGGCTTATAATGTGCTGCCATTAACAGCCCGCTTTTTTAAAACCCGTTACGCCGACCAGCAATGGATCATCTATGATGTAAGAAGGGAATACGGTCTTTATTATGACTTAAAAACAGTAGAGACCGTTCATTTCGAGCAGCTTCCCGTTACTTTGGAAACCGGCAAGCTTTCAACGGACAAATTGGATGCATACGAAATAGCTTTTCAAGATTTATGGCGGGATTACCTGAAAGCAATCACCATTCGTGAACGCCTTAATTTAAAATTGCAACGGCAACATCTACCGAAACGATTCTGGAAGTATTTAACGGAAAAACAGAAGTAAATTTCTCTTTTATTGTACTTGTTTTCAAAATAAAGTACTATATTTGCGCAATTTTTTAACATTATCATCATGAAACATTCGGCGCAAGCATTTGCATTTTTGTTCATCACATTTCCACTTTTCGTTTCCTGTATTTTTTCAAGTAAACCGATTGTGGGAAATCACCAGTTAGTTAATAAACAGATCGCCATCGAAGATTACGACAACATCATCTTAAGTGTCCCTGCTGAAGTATTGTATAAGCAGTATTCCGACTCGGCGCCTTATTTACAGATACACACCGATGAAAATATCTTCAATGCCTTGGATGTAAGAGTAGAAAATCATCAATTAATTATTGAAGCAAAAAAAGACAGTATTCTCAAGCCAAGCATGTTTACCATTTATACTACATCGCATAATCTGAATCTGGTAAACGTAGTAGGTTCGGGTGAAGTCCATTTGAAAGGCGAAGTTAATTCCAAAGACATCCAATTGCAAATTATTGGTTCCGGAATAATTCTTTCCGACAGTTTAATTTGTGATAATACAGCTGTAAACATTACCGGTGAAGGAAATTTACAATTAACCGGGGCAAGCAATCATTCTTCATTTATGATCGTTGGCGCCGGAAATATTCGGGCGTATGATTATCTCACGCAGGAACTAAAATGTACGATCACCGGTTCGGGAAATATAGAAGCATTTGTCACCAATCAATTGGATGTAAACATAATGGGAGCTGGGAATATTTTCTACAAGGGAAACCCGCCAACCATAAATAACCATATTACCGGAGCGGGGAAAGTAGCGCCTTCCAACTAAGGTTTGCACATTTTTTCCCAGATACTATCATCTTCCGCTAAGGCTTTCATGGAGGGATACAACGCATCAGCGCCTGCTTTCTGTAAAATTTCATCGGGCAAAGGACCGGTGTTTACGGCAATCGTGTAAATCCCGGCAGCTACCGCCGATTCGATTCCCAAGGGAGCATTTTCGATTGCGATGGCTTCTTCGGGTTTTAGATTGGCTTTTTTCAATCCAATCAGATAAGGCTCCGGATGAGGTTTTCCGTATTGAACATCATAAGCGGTAACCATTAATTCTTTTTCAAAATAACCGGGAAAATGAGCGTCAAGATTATTAAATAAGGTAGGTTGTCCCGATCCGGTAACAACCATTCGCAAGAGTCCAAGTTGTTTGACTTTTTCCAATACATCTAAGATACCCGGAATTAATTTGGGAACCGCGTTTAGTTCAACAAAACGTTTGGCTTTTTGGACATAGATGGTTTCTCTTTCTTCCGTTGTTGCGTCTCGCCCCCAATTTCGATTGACGATGATGTCGATGGTGGAATTACCGGTACGGCCTTCCATCAGGTAGAAATCTTCCGGTTCGGACTGAAGTCCCCATTGCGACAGGGTTTCTCCCCAGGCTTGAACATGATTCGGCATGGAATCGTACAAGACTCCATCCATATCAAATAATACAGCTTTAATCATAATTCTTCAGCATCCCGGTTTTTTCAGAAGGGCAAACATATTCTTTTTATAAGCTTCTACTCCAGGCTGGTCGAAAGGGTTAACTCCCATCAGGTATCCACTGATGCCGCATGCTCTTTCGAAAAAATACAGCAATTGCCCCAGATAATATTCGTCTAATTCGGGAATTTCAATCCGGATATTGGGAACTCCACCGGCCACATGCGCCTGCTGGGTACCTAATTCAGCCATTTTATTGATATAGTCCACCCGCTTTCCTGCCAAGTAATTCAATCCATCCAAATCCGCATCATCTTTGGGCACTTCGACCGTATAGCGCGATTGGGCGACCGAAAGCACGGTCTCGAAAATAGTTCGTTCACCTTCCTGAATCCATTGTCCCATCGAATGTAAATCGGTAGTTAAATCAACGGCAGCCGGAAAGATACCTTTGTTTTCCTTTCCTTCGCTTTCTCCGTATAATTGTTTCCACCATTCAGCTACATAGTGGAGTTTGGGATTGAAATTAGCTAAAATTTCTATTTTTTTCCCTTGCTTGTATAATTCATTTCGGGCAACAGCATATATGGCGGAAGGATTTTCTGCAAACGGAATGCTTTTTCCTGTTCTTTTTTCCATTTCCACAGCGCCTGCGACCAATTTCCGGATATCAATGCCCGCCACGGCAATCGGCAATAAACCGACCGGGGTTAATACAGAGTAACGTCCACCTACATCATCAGGAATAACGAACGTTTTATATCCTTCTTGAGTTGCCAGCGTTCTCAAAGCTCCCCGTTCTCTGTCGGTGATGGCAACCATTCGTTTCCGGGCTTCCTTGCTTCCGATCGCATTTTCCAATTGTTTTTTCAATAAGCGGAAAGCCAGCGCCGGCTCGGTAGTGGTTCCCGATTTGGATATATTAATGATTCCAAACGATTTTCCTTTTAAGAATTCGGATAATTCATGCAAATAATCTTCTCCTATCTGATGGCCGGCATAAACGATTAATGGCTTTTTATCGTTTTTGCTGTCGAAAGAACCGGAAATTGCATCAATGACCGCTTTAGCGCCCAAATAGCTTCCGCCGATGCCGATTATTACAACTACTTCGCATTGAGCGCGCAAGCTATCGGCCGTTTTCTGAATATCCATCATATTATCTTCCGTAATAGAAGAAGGTAGATGCAACCAGCCCAAGAAATCATTCCCTTTGCCGGTACCGTTTTCCAATGCGATGTTAGCGGATTCTGCCGCCATTGCCTGATCAACTATTCGTTTTTCAGGGATAAAACTAAAAACCTTGTCAATGGATAAAGCGATATATTTCATCATTATAATTATTTAAACGTTTCCGTCAGTTTTTGTATGGCCGTAACCGCCGATTTTTTTTCATACAGGATGGAATAAAGCGTATCGAGTATCGGCATTTCCACCTTGTGCTTGCTATTGATTTCCTTGATGCATTTGGTTCCAAAGTATCCTTCGGCAATCATTTCCATTTCCAATTGAGCGGTTTTAACCGAATAGCCTTTTCCTATCATTGTTCCGAAAATCCGGTTCCGGCTGAATCGGGAATAAGCCGTGACCAACAAATCGCCCAAATACGTGGAATCGCAAATATTGCGCGGAACACGACTTACGGAATTGATAAACCGTTCCATCTCAATCACGGCATTGGAAAGAAAGATGGCTTGAAAATTATCTCCGTATTTTAATCCGTGACAAATTCCGGAAACAATCGCATACACATTTTTCAATACCGAAGCGTATTCTACCCCCGTAACATCGAAAGAAGAAGCGGTTCGTATGAAATGGGTACTGAATATATCCCCAATCAGCGCCGATAGTTTCGGAGTGGTACATGCAATATTCAAATAAGAAAGCCGCTCCATAGCCACTTCTTCCGCATGACAAGGGCCTACTAAAACGGCAATATTGTCTTTCGAAATATCGTAGAAAGTAGAGAAATAGTCGGAGACCAACATATTTTCGTCCGGTACGATTCCTTTGATAGCCGATAGAATGATTTTATCTTTTAACGGGACTTCTAATTTCTGCAAATGTTGTTTGAGAAAAGGAGAAGGGATGGCGAATATCAAAATATCGCTATTCATAACAATTTCATTGATATCATTATAAAAGGTAATATGATTCAAATTGAAATTAACGCCGGTCAGATAATACGGGTTGTGTCCGAAATTGATAAATTCTTCGATTTGATCGGGACGCCGCATATACCAATTGAAATCGGATTGCGTCATGAATATGATTTTCGCGATAGCGGTAGCCCAGCTTCCACCACCCATAATACCAATTTTATAGGGTACTTGCATAATTAATCGATTTGAGTTGATTCTTCTTTTTGATGCGATTTTTCGGGGCGCATCTGTGGAAACAATAAGACTTCCTGAATGGATGCCTGTCCGGTCAACAACATGACTAACCGGTCCATTCCTATTCCCATGCCGGAAGTAGGAGGCATCCCGTATTCCAAAGCCCGCAGAAAATCCTGATCAATAAACATGGCTTCGTCATCGCCTTTTTCGGAGAGTTTGAGCTGTTCTTCAAACCGCTTCCGTTGATCTACCGGATCGTTCAATTCGGAATAAGCGTTTACCAATTCTTTTCCGTTGATCATTAATTCAAAACGTTCGGTCAGTTCGGGATTGCTTCGATGCTGCTTACAGAGCGGAGACATTTCTTTGGGATAATCGATGATGAAAACAGGTTGAATGTATTGGGATTCACATTTTTCACCAAATATGGCATCAATCAGCTTCCCTTTCCCCATGCTTTTATCCTGTTCAATACCTAATTTTTTGCAAACATCTCGAAGCGCATCTTCGTCCATTCCGGTAATATCCACACCTGTATTTTCCTTAATGGCATCGATCATCGTTATTCTCCGGTAAGGAGCCTTCAAATGAAGAATGGAATCGCCCACGGGGATATCGGTAGTTCCTAAAACATCGAGACAGATTTTTTCGAGCATCTGTTCGGTAAAATCCATCATCCAATGGTAATCTTTGTAAGCCACATAAATTTCCAATGCCGTAAATTCGGGATTATGCGTGCGATCCATTCCTTCATTCCGGAAATTACGGGAAAATTCATAGACTCCTTCAAATCCGCCGACAATTAGCCTCTTCAGATATAATTCGTTGGCAATTCGTAAGTACAATGGAATATCCAGCGCATTGTGATGAGTAATAAACGGACGGGCGTTGGCGCCTCCGGGAATACTTTGTAAAACAGGAGTATCGACTTCGATATAGCCACGTTCATTAAAGAAGGAACGCATCGAATTAAATATTTGTGTCCGCTGGATGAAAATACCTTTAGTTCCTTCATTGACCACCAGATCGACATAGCGTTGGCGATAGCGCATTTCCGGATCTTCGAAAGCATCATAAGCTACACCGTCTTTGTATTTAACGATGGGTAACGGACGAAGGGATTTAGCCAATACGGTCATTTCTTCCACATGGATGGAAATGGTTCCCATCTGCGTGCGGAAAACAAATCCTTTTACGCCGATAAAATCACCTATATCTAATGCCTTTTTAAAGACATTATTATACAAATCTTTATTTTCTTCCGGACAAAGATCGTCCCGTGTAATATAGAGTTGAATTCTTCCGGCAGAATCTTGCAGTTCAACAAAAGAGGCTTTCCCCATAATCCGGCGACTCATGATCCGGCCGGCTACCTGAACGGACCGGCGAGGAGCATCGTCTTTGAAACGTTCTTTTATTTCCGAGGAATAAGCGGTCACTTTATATTCAGCGGCAGGGTATGGTTCAATACCCATGCTTCGTAGTTCTTCCAAACTTTGGCGACGAAATACTTCTTGTTCACTTAATTCTTGCATGCTTATCAGCTTTATTTTTGGCAATAGGATACAAAGGTACTAAAAAATCAGTTCCCTGTTTCAAAATATTTCACAAATTTTCACTGTCCGGTTCTTTGATTTCTTCCTGAGCTAATGCATTACTTGAAATAATATCTTCGTAAATGCCGGCAGGAAGAAAGAAACGGACGTCTTTTCCCCGTCGGATCGCTTTACGAATGAAGGTAGAAGATATTTCCATTTTTGGAGCGCCTTTAACCATATTTACGTTGGGATGATTAAAGATAATTTTTCCTGTACCCAATCGGGGATATATCCACGTTTTGAAATTTTTCAATATTACCTGATAATCTTTCCATCGATGAATTGTTTCCCAATTATCCGATCCGACGATTAATTCGAAGATATAATCCGGAAACATAATCCTCAATCGTTGAAGTGTGTTAATCGTATAGGTAGGTTGAGGCATGGTCCATTCGATCGTACAAACCTTGAATTTGGGATAATCACTGATGGCTTTTTCCAACCAAGCCAACCGCAAGTCTTGATCGATAAGGTCGGATTTTCTTTTTAATGGATTCTGCGGTGTGATTAAAAACCAAATTTCATCATAATCGCTACATTCGGCAATATAGTTTGCAAGGGCTAAATGTCCAATATGGACAGGGTTAAAAGAACCCGGAAAAATACCAATTTTCATGAGTGTGTTAAAAATTTATTAATAATATTTACTATTTCATTTTCAGCTTCTTCTAATCGATCATTAATAACAATCGCATCGTATTTTGAAGCTATACTGAGTTCATAATCTGCTTTTGAAATCCGGTCGGCAATCACCTCCGGAGTATCCGTACCTCTTTTTTCCAGCCTTCTTTGTAACTCTTCAATCGAAGGCGGCCGTACAAAAATCAGCAAAGCGTTTTCCCCATATAGCTTTTTTATATTCAATCCGCCGGCTACGTCAACGTCTAAAATGACGTTTTTCCTTTTCGCCAACTTTTTCTCCACTTCCCTTTTGAGGGTGCCGTAAAACCGGTCGGGATAGACTTCTTCATATTCAATGAAACACCCTTCTTTTATTTTTTTTTTAAACTCGTCCTGGCTAAGGAAAAAATATTCCACTCCGTTTTTTTCATTTCCACGCGGCGGACGGCTCGTAGCGGAAATCGAAAATTCCAAAGGTAGATTTTTGTCAAGTATATGATTAATAATCGTTGACTTTCCCGATCCCGACGGAGCGGAAAGAATGACTAATTTTCCTTTCACCACTATAAAACATTTAATATTTGTTCTTTTATTTGTTCCAACTCATCTTTCATCTGTACGACAATTTTTTGCATGGCAGCATGATTGGATTTCGATCCCAAGGTATTGATTTCCCTGCCGATCTCCTGCGCAATAAATCCTAATTTTCTGCCTTGGCTCTTTTCGCTGTTCATCGTTTCAAAAAAATAATCCAGGTGATTGCCCAAACGAGCTTTTTCTTCACTGATATCCAACCGCTCGATGAAATAAATCATTTCCTGTTCAAGTCGGTTTTCGTCGTATTTAATACCCAATTTACCGATCGATTCCAGCATCCGGGTTTTAACTTTTTCAATTCGGTCGGATTCATATTTTTCTACTTCTTTCGATAACAAACGGATGTTTTGTATCTTTTCTATAAATACTCTTTCGATCATTCCGCCCTCTTGTTCACGAAATTGAATGAAAGCTTCCAATGCTTCATTCATGATACGGCCAATAACCATCCATTCTTCTTCGTCCAATTCAATCGCTTCGGTTCGTACCGTATCCGGCAATCGCATGAGTACGGAAATCCAATCAGCCGGTTCACTCAGGTTAAGCATCCGGACAATTTCTTTGATTTCATTGTAATAATTCTCCACCACACCCCGATTGATTTTGTTTGCCGTCGATGAAGCGAATGAATCGACAACCAATGTAAAATCGACTTTTCCTCTTTCGATAACCGGAAGAAGCTTACTTCGAATCTCAACCTCTTTATCCCGGTAAATAGCAGGGACGCGTAAATTTATATCAAATTGCCTACTATTGAGCGATTTGATCTCAACCGAAATTTTCTTGTTATTAAATTCCGATTCTGCTCTGCCATATCCGGTCATTGATAAAATCATTTCAATTGAAATTTTTTGCAAAATTAGCGTATTATCTTTAAAAAAAGTAACTTTGTGCACTAAAAATTAATTTTTTTTATCAATGGCATGTATATTATCCATAGAATCTTCAACTCAGACCGCTTCTGTTGCGGTTTCAACGGATGGAAAACTTGTTTGGAATAAAGAAGACAACTGTTCATTTTCTCACTCTTCCGTTTTAGGTGTATATGTAGCCGAAGCCTTCCGTTATATTCAAGCGAATCGTTTTCGTTTAGACGCCGTAGCGGTGAGCGAAGGCCCCGGTTCCTACACCGGGCTACGTATCGGTGTTTCATTAGCTAAAGGTCTTTGTTTCGGATTGGATATACCATTGATTGCACTGCCGACCTTAAAGATTATGGCCCACCGTCTCGCGCCGTCATCCTCCTGTCTTTGTCCCATGATTGATGCTCGCCGGATGGAAGTCTATGCCTCGCTTTACGATGAATCTTTGAATGAAATAGAGCCGGTTCGCGCCATCATCATTGATAAAGATTCGTATCGGGAGATACTGATGCAAAAAAAAATTATTTTCTTCGGCACGGGCGCCGATAAGTGCAAATCCATCATTTGCTCGCCCCATGCTGTTTTTGTTGATGGAGTATATCCGGTAGCTTCAGCTATGATCGATGATGCGGAAAAAGCATATATAAAAAAGGAGTGGGTCGATGTTGCCTATTTCGAACCTTTTTATTTGAAAGAATTTCAAGCAACCGTTCCTAAAAATAAAGTACTGAATGCAGTCGCTTCCACAAAATCGTAAGAGAATAAAGTCATAATAATGACTGATTTATCCTTTTCTTCAATCCCGTTTAATGTGTATTGCGCATGTATCGTATCAAAAATAGACATTTTGTTTGGTCTCTTTAGCGATTGTGAGGTATTTTCAATTTCAATTATTTTTTCGGATCTATTTTTAGTAAGTCGTCCTTCCGATTTTATCGCCTGCTTTCATAATTGAGTAAATATTGTTTATTTTTACTCGAAACGACAAAAAAAAACAGCCTAATCTTGATATTTCTTTCTTCTGAATATTTTTTTTACACAGTATCCTTTACTTATTAATTATTTGTTTTTTTCTGACAATAAAACAATATCTGTTATATATTCATTTTTTTCTATGCTCTAATTGCCAAAAAAAAAATAAGAAACATGATTAAGAATCGTTGTTATGTTGTACTTTTGTCGCACTAAATCAAGGATGATTCAGTACTTTTAATAAAGAAAGCAGTTATTATTTATGGAAGAAAATCCCAACGGATTCCTGACAAAAGATTCCCCCAAATAAAATACAAATTAATCTTTTGATGGCTGTTTTTTGTTTTCAGATGGGATTCATTTATTGAAATTTGATTTTTCAACATATAATTACAAAAAAAATAATTTATGGATAATTTTAGAAGTACAATTGCAACAAAAATTTTAAGCAGTATTCCGCCTCGCGTAAAACCAATCGATTATTTAATGGAAGCCTTAAACATTAGTAGAGAATCAGTATACAGGAGAATCAGAGGCGATATTTCATTTACCTTTGAAGAGATTGCCAAGTTATCTGTTGAATTGAAGTTTTCAATCGATGAGTTGATCAATAAAGATACTCCTTCCCGCATTATTTTCGATTTACACGTGAACGGTGCAAATGATCCTTCCGATGTTTTTATTACCCGATTTAACCAGTGCTTTCAATGTATAAATAATCTTCCCAGCAATAAGGAGATCGAATCGGTTATGGTTTTGAATCATATTCCAGCCAATTTTATCATTTTCTTCAATCATTTATTCAAATTTACCTATTATCGATGGATGCATCAAAATCAAGAATCATCCCTCAAGTACTTTTACGCTAATGTTACTTTACCGGATGAACTGATAGAGATGCAGAAAAAAGCGATTGGCAGTTCGAAGAGTTTTCAAAATAATATTTTAATTTTTGATCCGAACATCTTTCCGAATCTGATTCGGGAAATTCAGTATTACTATAAACGCAAATTAATTACGACCAATGATTTCCTGCTGATCCGGGAAGATTTATTAGGCCTGGTAGATATGATGGAAAGTATTGCGCAAACCGGTTATAATGCGGCCGAAGCCAAATACAATTTTTATCTTTCTTCATTGAATATAGAAGCAAGCAGCCAGTATATTAAATGTGAAGAACAGGTAAAATCGTTATTCTTTGTGAATGTAATAGAGCCTGTGGCTGTTAACAATCCTACTTTATGTGCCATCCATAAAAAATGGCTCGATTCCATACGTAAATATGCTACGCTTATCACGCAATCGAATGAAATTTTACAGGTAAGATATTTCAACAAGCAGCGGGCCTTCATCGAAGAACTGACAGAAGCAACAACCTCCGTTATCTCTATTTAAGAAAGACAGCAAAGCAACGGTAGATAGATAAAGAATAAAAAAGAGGGGGTGGAATTTATCCATCCCCTTCTTTTTTCTTTGCGTAGTTCTTTTAGAGCGATCTAAAAGTAAATGATTTCTTTTGCGAGATTATTCAGACATTCGACTTGCTTGTTGATAAACTCAGCCTGAAGGATTTCATTCGACAAAGTGACCAATATGGAATATTTTTTTATGGATTCAATCCATCGTTTTTGCATGTTGCAGATTTCCTGATTGACAATACAGATGGAATTTACCGGATGCATCCAATACAAAGAAGCGATATTTCCGTCAAAGATAGCGCAATTGGTATTTGTTTCTATATCCAGTAAAGAAAGGTAATAATTGGCAGAGGCTCCCGATTCGTTACATCCGGTTTGCATAATCGTTTCGATACTTTTAAGTACAAGCAGCAATTCTTCTTTCAGTATCGCAATTTCATTGTCTGTGATTAGTTTCCGGTTGTAATAGTATTGAATTTCCCTCACCATATTCTGAAAAATATCCCGGTCGATAATATAATGCACATTGTAAATGTTGGGCCGCAAGTTTTTGAATTGCTGCCGAATGACATTAATTTCCGGCGGAATATAGGTTTCAGCGAAGGGATCATTCAGTGAAATATTGTACGTTTGATGCTTCCAATTGTAATAGTACCATTTGAAGAGCGTATCAAACCCAATGATTGAAGCTAGACTGACCCGGTTCAGAGCTACCAATACTTCTTTCGTTTGAGCATTACTTATTAACTCGCAATACTTGTAATACTCATGCATCATAGCCAAAAAGCTTTCTTCATGGTTTGAAGTGCTATTTACCTGTAAATCCAGGAAAATACGCTCTTCTTTGTTTTTTCCGATGATTTCATCAACGGAAAAATCCAATTCAAGTGCTAATTTTGTTATTTCCTCAAAAGTGAATGGTATTTCACTTCTCATTCTGCGATAAGCAGATTCCTTTCCGATGTTTAATAATTCCGTCAAAAACTCAATCGGCTTAATGTTTTCCGGAATACTTTCTAAAATCTTTACAGAAAGTAAGTCATTTTGTTTTCCTCTCATAATAATTGGCGTATAAAAAGTTCATTGAAAAATTTGCTACAAAGTTACAAAAAATATTTCATAAAAAACAAAAAGTGAAAAATAATTTTCAAAATTTCAGTTTTTTTTATGGAACTATTTGATTAAAAACGTCTTCATTTGAATAACCCGCTGATCTTATTGTTTTTCCAATTTAAAACAACAAATGCTTGCATGATATTCACGCAAATGGATACGGTAAGCAGCATTTCGCCGCAGGGTCGCATCTACGGCAACCCCGGTTAAAAGTTCTTTGGCCGACAGGATACGGGTTTCGTCTATTCCGAAGTATGAAAAAGCGTGTTCTGGAAGAAAGATGCAAATATCCCTTTCCTTGTCGTCGAAATTGACGGCAATTAACAGCAATTCGTTTCCGGCATACCGCATAAAAGCAAATTGTTTATCCGGATTAAAATCATCCGAAGGCGGATTCACATACATCAAATCGAAAAACTGTCCTTTGCGTATGGCCGGCGACGTGTTGCATAAAACAAGAATCCGGATGTAAAGATCCCGTAACCGCCGTTGATCGGGCGTCAAAGCTTCCGAATTGATTTTCCCGTTATTATACCAATTCCGTAAGGATTCGACGCTCCAATAATCAAAAATGGTGGTGCGCCCGTCGCATCCGCTGAATCCTTCGGCATCCATGCCTTTTTCACCTAATTCCTGACCGGCGTAAATCATCAACGGATTTTGGAATAGCGTGGCGGAAACGACCAAAGCAGGAATGGCTTTTCCAGCGTCGCCGGCGAAAAAACCGGAAGCGATCCGTTGTTCATCGTGATTCTCAAGGAAATTCAACATTTGTGCATGAATATCATCCACCGCTTGCCAACAGCCGGTAATTGCCCGAGCCGTCTGATGTCCGCAAACGATGGCTCGCAACGTGTCGTACAATCCTACCTTGTTGTATAAATAATCAAATTTTCCTTTCCGGAGATAATTGCGATACTGATCGGGGTTATAGACTTCGGCAATAAACAAAATATTCGGAAAATCTTTCTTGAGAAGCGGAATAAGCCATTCCCAAAACTCGACCGGAACCATTTCCGCCATATCGCAACGAAAACCGTCGATTCGCTTGGAAGCCCAGAATTGCAAAATAGCGAGCATTTGAAACCAGGTTTTCGGTACGGAAGAGGCGCTTCCGTCAAACAGGGGATGACAACCGCCATTCAAGTAATCCATACCATAATTTAATTTGACGGTTTCATACCAATCGTTTCGGCAGGGATGTGCGGAAAAACAATCGTTCCCTGTCGCTTTCGCCGGAAATTCGTAATATGTATCGCCATTCACCGTCACATCAAATTCGGGGAAAAACAGTTGCCCCGGAAAATAATAAAAGTTGTTGTTCCGGTCGAAAGGCACCTCCCTGTTGTCGCCTTCTCCCAGATCAAGAACGCCTTCGGGTTTTACGTCGGAATAATATTGGCGGGCTACGTGATTCGGAACGAAATCCATAATCATTTTCAAACCGGCAGCGTGCGTTCTTTCAACCAGCGCTTCCAATTCCTTCATTCGCTCCAGCACATTTTCAGCTAAATCCGGATCGATATCGTAATAATCTTTCACGGCATAAGGCGACCCAGCTTTTCCTTTTACTATTGCCGGATGATCGCTATGAATGCCGTATTTCGAATAATCCGTTTGGGTAGCGTGTTCCAATAATCCGGTATACCAGATATGGGTAAATCCCATTTTTTTTATTTCATGCAGCGCCTTGGGTGAAAAGGCGGACAGTTTTCCCGAACCGTTTTCTTCTAATCTTCCGTTGGGTATATTGGTCGCTTTCGTATTTCCAAACAATCGCGGGAATACCTGATAGATAATCATTTTTTCTTTTTCCATGGTTTATTTATGTTTACGGCAGCAGCGTTTTTAGCGATCGATCCTCCGTAGTGCAAAGGACGGAGAAAATTTCCTTTTCGACGGATTCCAGCAAGGCTTGCCGCGATGCGTCGTAACCGATTTTGAAAATCTTTTCCGACTTTACCAAATCAAAGGTTTTGAAGTAATTCAAGTCGTTGATTTCGATTAATACATCGCATAGTGTCCGGTCTAATAACGTATTGGTTCGCGACATATAATGATAGGATCGTTCGGCAATGTGCATGATGGTTTTATTGTATTTTTTCGGAACCAGAGGACTGACATTCACACCAATAATTTTATTACACAGGCTGCGGATGGGTGAAACCGGAAAGTTTTTGCAAACGCCGCCATCCACATAATTAACGCCATTGATATTTACCGGATTAAAAATGACCGGGATACTGCAGGCCGCAATTAAAGGGTCGATGATTGGCCCCCGGTCGAATACCACGCTTTTTCCTTCGTCGAGATTGGTGGCTGTAATTTTAACAGGAATCTGCAAATCTTCGAAGGTCTTTGCCCGAAGGTATTTTCTCAGGAAACGGCGAAAGCCCGATGTGCCAAAAATAGCGACCATCGGAACCTGGAGTTCGACAAATTCACGGAACTCCTTTCCTACAAATAAGCTGATAATTTCTTCGGGCGAATAACCGTCGGCATACAGCACGCCGGCAATGGCGCCCGAACTGGTCCCGGAAATGATTTCCGGTCGAAGGCCAAAATCTTCAATGGCCTTCAAAACTCCCGGATGAGCAAACCCGCGAGCGCCTCCTCCGCTTAATGCCAACCCTAAACGATATTTTTTATTTTCTTTCCCATCGTTCATGATTCTTCGGTTTTATATTTTTGTCACAATACGTTCTCTTAAATAAAGAGCGATCTGCTGTTTCTTCTTAGTTAATTCCGATAGATTTTTCAATAAACTATCCATTTGCCCGGCATCACCGGCCTGTTCTGCCGCTTGCATCTGCCGGTTTAATTCATCCATGCTGTTTTGCAAAAGCTGGTTCTTATAATTAATAACCACGTATGGAACCAAATCGATGAGTTTTTCTTCTTCTTTTGGAACCGTTTTGTATTTCGAATGAATTTTACTCTCGATATGTTTGTCGGTCGAGAGCTCAGCCGCTATCTTACTTATTTGCGGATCGATGTGATTGCGAAAATAGGTTTCCGCGCGGAATCCTTCTTCTTTGTATTTTTGATACGTTTCTTCGAGGATTTTCCGGTAAGCCGGATGCGCAAATTTCAAATGATCGAGTTCCATTTCTTCGATAATGTATTCGATGACATATACCGGGTCTTCCTTTTTGGTTTCTTTTACGGGATGTTCAAGCACATGGTGTTCCGGTTTGGAATTGGCCATATCCACTTCCCCGAAGCGAATCACATAGTACAGGATGCTTTTTTCGAAACGATCGAGTGTGGCGGTATTTTCAAAGCCGAACGTGTCGCCGGCTTCCGGCATTTCCTGCGGAGCCAAATCAGCATCGGGAGGCGGTACTTCTTCATCCGGCGGGGGAGGCGCTTCGGGATCGGGATAGATTGTTTTTTTCTTTTGCAGCAGCAGTTCCTGTCTTTTTTTAGCAATCGCCCGAACCAGCGTTCCTTCGTCGACACCGGTTAAGCGGCTACATTCTTTGATGTAGACCAACCGTATAATTTCTTCGGGGATAATGGCAATCGTATTGACGATTTCGGTGACGGTCTGAGCTTTTTTGATGGGGTCGTTTCCGGCTTCTTCCATTAAAAGTTTGGCTTTGAAACGGACAAAATCGTTTTCGTTGGCCTGGATAAAGTCGGTGAACGACGAGGCATTCTGCTTTCTGGCGAACGAATCGGGGTCTTCGCCTTCGGGCAATAAAACGATTTTGATATTCAAACCCGCTTCCAGCAATAAGTCGATTCCCCGTAGTGCCGCTTTGATTCCGGCGGCATCGCCATCGTACAATACGGTGACATTGTTCGTCAACCGGTGAATCAAGCGGATTTGCCCCTGCGTCAAAGCCGTTCCCGACGAAGCGACTACGTTTTCGACTCCGGCCTGGTGCATGGAAATCACATCGGTGTAGCCTTCTACCAAAAAGCACCGGTCGTGCTTCACTATGGCCTGGCGGGCAAAGAAAATGCCGTATAGCTCGTTTCCTTTGTGGTATATTTCGCTTTCCGGCGAATTGATGTATTTGGCTGTTTTTTCATTTTTCAGGATACGGCCGCCGAAAGCGACGACTTTGCCCGACAGGGTATGGACGGGAAACATCACCCGGCCGCGGAAACGGTCTACGGCGTAGGAGTTATCTCCGAAGACCGTCAATCCTGTTTTTTCCAAATAGACACGACCGTATCCGGCTTTGAGCGCTTGCCGGGTGAAGGCGTCTTTTTCGTCTAAAGAATAGCCCAACTGGAATTTACGGATGATATCGTCTCTGAATCCTCTTTCATGAAAGTACGAAAGCCCTACCGATTTTCCTTCGGGATGCTCGAATAAATATTCCGACAGCGTTTTTTGAGCATACGCATTGAGGATAAACATGCTTTCCCTGTCGCCCTGGATTTGTTTCTGTTCATCGGTCAACTCGGTTTCTTTCACTTCGATGCCGTATTTTTTTGCTAAATACTTTAAGGCGTCGACATAAGAAAGCTGCTCGTGCTTCATGATAAAGTGCACCGGAGTTCCCCCTTCGCCGCAGGCAAAACATTTGCAGATATTTTTGGCGGGAGAAACGTAGAAAGAAGGCGATTTGTCGTCGTGGAAGGGGCACAATCCCACATAGTTCACTCCTCTCTTCCGGAGGGTGATAAAGTCGGATACTACCTGCTCGATTTGCGCTGCCGACTGTATTCTTTCGATCGTAAACTGGTCAATCATCTGTGTGCAAAGATAGCAATAAAAACGCGTATAAACCAATATACCAAAGCAGGAGTAAAAAAATTAAAAATAGTTAATTCTTTTCATCGCGTTACGTGCCGCGCTCCAAACGACAGTTAAAATTAGTTAAGAGCTCTTGCATATCTCAAATAGACTCGTAGAACCCGTTGGACTTTCTTATATTAAGAGGCTGTATCAAAAGCCTTTACGGCGATTATGTCATTGCGGGCTTGACCCGCAATCCCCTGATAATGAGTAATGTTTTTTCAGGAGATCCCGCGTCAAGCGCGGGATGGCAGGCTTTTGAGACAGCCTCACATCCATTTCACCTTTCAAAATGACATTTTCGGCAGATTGGAAATTCCAGGCATCCAATTTCTACAGATGCCTGGAATTATCAATCCTATAAAATCCGCGCATAAATCTGCGTTACCCGTGTCATCTGCGTTCAAAAAAGCCTCACATCAGACGAAGTCCCCTTCAGGGAATTCAGGGGTTAATCTTCGCCGTTTTCACGCAATGCTTCGTTATCGCCTTGACAATTAAGACCGATTGACCGTAGTTTCCCTGTAAGGAATAGGAATGGGCGCCCGAAGCGCTTTCATACAGTTTCCGTCCCTGAATATCGTAGACAATCACTTGTTGCACCGGATCGGAAGCGGGCGACAGCACATAGATTCCTTTCGAATCGCCATAGATTTTAATGTTGCCGGAACTAAGCTCAGGCAACGAGGTTGCGGAGCCGCTTATTCTGAGCGAAAACCGCCCGTTCCGAATGCCCGTTTCCGTATGATCGAAAGCGCAGGTATAGCTCGATTTCCCCGTCAAGTCGACGATTCTATTTTCCTTCGCATCGATCAGTTCTATTTTCGAGGCTTGGGCGTAATTGTCCATGCCGGTGAACGTGAGCCGTATTTCTCCGGTCTGTCCGGTTTTAATGCCTAAGGGAACGATCGCTTCCCCGTGGTTGTTGATGAAATGGATGTCGGCCGGAATATCGTCCGCCAAAGCATATATTTCCGCAACATAACCGAAAGGGGAAAATAATTTCCTGACGTCTTCTCCGCGTACAAAGCCGTTGGTTGTTCCTGCTTTATATCCGATCACCGCGTGAGAAGCCGCCTGTTTGTTCTCGGCTTTGATGCGCAGGACGTTTTCTTCCACCGTCGCCTGTGCGCTTCTCAGATTGGATGAAGCGTTCGCCGGACGAACCGTTGAAATGGTATTGACATTAAAAACAACATCCCCTCCCTTGTACTTCAGGAAAAAACCTTGCATCGGCGCTATATAAAGCGTATGATCCGAAGGATTGGAGGCGATGCCGCCGCCATTGACGTTAATACTGTACGAATCAAAAAGCTTTCCGTTCCATATCTTGTATTCCGGTTCCACAGAACCGGCATTGTCATTAAAAAACGCAACCATGTCGATGGACGACATATAGGGATTTCCTACAAAAAAGTCTTCACCGGCGGCCAATTTTTCGACCGGATGCTTAATCGACCGCTCGAATCTCCATTTACCGCTGCCCGAATCGTAGTATTCCGGAGCAAAGCGATAATTGCTGTTGACGAATTCAAGCTCACGCCGGGCAATCTCTTTTTTCCCTGTCAGTCTGTTAAATCGTGCCGGATCGTCGCTAACATAATAAAACGTACTATTCTTTGAGTCCATATCATATACTTGCGTGCGATGAGCGTGTAGATTGGTAGAATCGGTAAAGAAAGGCAATTCGAGAATACCGTTCACTTTCTCAATACCGTAGTTTTCATTGATCCGGCAATCGGGCAGGTAGTCTAAATCGTTTAATCTTATATCATTAAAGTAGCCAAATTCTTCACACCCACGATTGTGCTCGTCATTGCCCGAATGGTCGTAGCCATACATAAAGAATGCGAAGCCGTCCGTGCTGTTCGTTGCAACATTTTCAACCATACTGTTGTAGGAAGAGGTCCAGTTTCCAACAGGATAATCCGTATCATCCTTATTAATAGGGCCGAACTTTTTCAGGAAGGTGAGCGGGAAACCGCCGAAACCCAAGTCGCCGGTAAGCACTTCTTTCAACGGTGACGACAGCATATACCAGCGTTCCCTTTCCATCCGGGCGGTGGAAACGGCGGCGGAATACAGCATGCGGTTGAAAGTGGAACTGCTTTTGAGAACAAGGTCTGTATCATCTTCAGTGACTGTTTGCAGCAACTGGCTGA